>Ga0247758_1000272_pt1 | contig 45456 bp, 19 predicted proteins | sample UWRJL156409C4_FD_180950 | JGI IMG/M metagenome (GOLD analysis project Ga0247758, IMG submission 180950) | Plant litter microbial communities from Arlington Agricultural Research Station in Wisconsin, United States - UWRJ-L156-409C-4 | ecosystem: Environmental > Terrestrial > Plant litter >...
GGTCGCGCGTCGTTTGTAGGGAGACCATGGGGTGGGTCAAGTCATACCAGGCACCTTTGGTGCATCGAGATGTGCGGCCGTAAATGGCCGAGACGGCTTCGGGATGGCAGATGGCCAGGTCAGACGAGCCAATGCGCACAAAGTCCCCATATCGACGGTGGATATCAAGCACTTTTCGATATGCTTTGCTGTTGCCAAAGACCTGGGTTGGGAGCCAGAGACTGGATATCTTGGCTCCTAGCGGCCCGGGAAAGGACCTAAGGGGGTGCAAAAAGACGCGGTACGTCAGGAGGGATGAGTAGAAGCCGGCAAAGTACCAGCCTGCAGTACCAACGGCTCGAGTCGCCACCACCTTGACTTCACCCCCCAGGAAGGCAAAAACAAACACGACTGAAACAGTGCTGAAGAACAAAATTCTCGCGTACAGGGCCGCATAGAGATGGTGTTCCCCTTTGTTGAAGTAGAGCACATGGCTAGCAACTCCAAGTGCTGCGGGGACCGCGCTCGTTAACATTCTCGCTTCAGGATTGGTGTGCCCTTTTGCGTTGAAAAAGCTGTCAGAGAGAGTAAAACAGTGTCGACAATCATGCAAAGGGGCAGTTCACTTCCAGAGCATGATACCTCCCCTAAGTCGGCTATCTACTAGATCCTTTGGCATTCAAGGCCGATCCAACAAGTCATTTTGTCCGGGCCGATTGCTTGGCATGGAGCGCAGCTCCGGTGATTGCTGAAAGCGGGTCTCGGCTGTCTTAAAAAGGCAAAACGGTCCTGCCGGATTAAGTAGCTCTTTAAAAATACGTGATATGGGCGCACAAGTAAAACTTCCAAACATCGATTAATTCGGAGTCTAGGAAATATGCAAACTGACCTGAGTAAAAAATTCAGCCATAGATCTCGCTCGAACTTGCACATCAATGCATGGTGATCAATCATCTACACGAGCGCAAGACCAAGAACTGTTATGAAGATCGCCTTCCATCATGATCATGTTCGATTAAATAAAACATTTCCAGAGAAGCAAACAAGTGTAGCACATATCCCATGCCTTCACGCATACCTAATAGAGTATCGTATCCAAGTTCACCGAGCGGTCCATGCCGACACTGAAGCCGTATTGAGATCAGAAATATCATGAGTGCTCGGATGGTGCAGTAAGTCATCACCTCGGTCTAACACACCGAAGGTCCCTAGTTCAAGCCTGGGTTCGATCATTATAATCGGAGCTGACCTTACTATAAATTTTATTGTTGATGTTTGTATTGCGATCGGGGCTCGAATCCGAATCGGGCGAGCCTCTAAGGACGGAAGAGCGAGAAGTCTCGGGAGGCCGGCTGTGTTGTTCCGGGTTCGGCGTGCGCCCAAGTGGGGCGAACTTGCGCCCTCATCTTTAATACCCCGGTGGAGGCGTTGACGTGTGTGCTGAGGACGGAGAAGTTTTCCCAGTCATTGATTACATCTGTTTTGAAGCTAATCCGAGCTGAGTTATAGTATAAGCCTGGAGGATTGGGGCAAGCAATATAAATAATTAGAACCCACCACAAATATCTCAGATTGGACGTATAAAATTTGAGCTTCGCTCCGTGCACCTACCCTGTTTCCTTCCAAATCTACCTCCACCTCTGGGATCCACTAACTGATAGCGCCGGACGACAGTTCCCAGTGGTAATGTATAATCCGGGTCGAACACGTCGTAATCTGTGTCCAAAGCCAGGCCAACCAAAGCAAACAGCTTATCCAAGTCGATGGAGGCCTCTGCATAGGAAAATCGCTCGACAAGAGTCAAGAAGTCAAGTCCAACGCCATCTTTTTTTTTTCTTTCGAGTACAAGCGACGTATCTTGCCGAGCAGAACGGCATGCTTGGCTTTTGCAGGGGTGCTGTGGACGCCGAGCGGAACTTGTTGGTTGTTTGCATGAGCCGCATCGTCTTGACTGGGTATAGATATCTTGAGGCCATCGTACAGCAATCCCCAGTAAATCCGGGATATGCCGAAGGCAACCACTATCTCCCGTGCCATAACAATCTCTTGGGTAATCAAGGCTCTTTTAAGTAATTCCGACCGAAAAGACGCTCCATGGCGGGCCAAGCCTCGTAGCCCTCTGGGGGTATGCCGCCGTTGTTCGTTCGACTACTCGTCCAGAACTGGAGAAAGTGACCATGGCTTGGCGGCGTCCATATCTTTCCGGGCTAGCGCGCGGATCTGCAAAAGCGTCTTCATTGCCAGAGCAGAGTCGTCATCCTTCTCAACCTCATCCACCCATCCGTACACGCGTCGGGCGCTCCAATAGATGTCTCGTATCTGCCTGACCTGGGCCACTTTCTCGTGTGTATTGCTCTGATCGATAGATACGGGGTCGGCCTAAACATGTATTGTTAATGAACTTGTCTCGGCCGACATGGCACTGCAGATGGCTGAGTCACACAACGCTGGGACCCAAGCGGCACCATCAAGCGTGTCCTGCCGGTACGGCTTGAGTCCAACTCCCCAAACATACAAGATGGCAGTGAAGGCCGGAGCTGAAATACTTGCAGATGGCCCCAAAGTGGCTTGTCTATCTCAGGGTGCTCCAGCCTTCTTGAAGGAAATCCTTCGTCGCCAACTCCTTCAGAAGCCCGGCAACAGCCCGCGCTTTCGCAAATCTTCCTCGACACTCTTCAGACACATGATCAGTCTGACACCAACGCAGCTGCAAGACTCGTCCCACCCGCTATTCTTCTTCCCGGCCGATGGTCGAACACTCCACATCCACGCCCGGCGCCAAGGTATCCACCCTAGGTCCATAGGCACTGCTGACCATTATGTGATTGGTACGCCGGACTGCGCTCACTGACACCCACTGGTTCATTCCCAGCCGATACAACGCAAAGCACTCTCACCTCGAGCAAGTTCGATCAACATATGCAGCCCGGGCTCCGTGCTGACGGGTCCACCAAACGACATGTTGATTACAGAAGCATCCTATTGCCCCTAATTTCTAATGTCGACAATTGCCCAGATCAGCCCGTCGATAGTTTCCGACCCCGAATGGCGGAACACTTTGCGGTTCAACCCGTCATCGAACACAAAGTGTGTCCTTCTTGACGGAAATGGGTTTCGCGGACCGGGCTACGTCCAATGGCCATCCACCCATGAGACTGGCTAATGCAGTGCCGTGCGAATTGGTTATTATCGACTCGCGCCAATAACCGTGTGATGCGCGTCAGCCGAAGTCAGTGTGGTCAATGTCGATCCCGGTGACGGCGACGTAGCCGAAGGTGTCTATGCCGGCGTGAGCATCGAAGATGTATTTGTCACGATGGTAGGGTGTCCGGTGGGATTGCTGCCTAGGCCCCAGGGTGCGTGGCGCTAGATGGACGGTTACGTGGTTTTGGCGTTTTTGTGGTCGAGAATGCCGGGTCACGGGATCCAGGGAACGAGCTGTTGGAACGGATCGCTGATCATTCCTCTCGTAGGGCTCATCGACTGTCTGTTTCGACAGCGGCTATGTCGTTGCTGTTGCAAATCTCCGAGATGGACTCGTCGTCGAACTTGCCAACGTAGGTATGCAATCCCAGGTCGCTCCATTTCAACGTTCTTTCGACGCCTCTAATAGTGGTGGGCTGTCGGGACAAGCTGCGCCGGTGGGTCTCGGTGGCCCATTGCACATACGCCCCCGCAACGGTCTGGCTGAGGCCCTGCCTGAGAGTGATGATGTATCTGTCAGGGATGACATCACTTGCAGTGATGTCCGAATGAAGGCCAGAACAAGAACGAGGCGATGGGTGGCCGCCATGGTCCGTGGTATCTTTGACTCCGCCGAGTTAGGGTGAAATATTATCTCCGGAGAGCTGTTCGACCAACTCAACGTGAAAGCAGAGAAACCAATCAGAGTTCGCCATTTATCTGCGGTTCTATCCTTCCACCCAACCACTCCTTCGTAAACATAGCGAGAGAATGTTGCACTCTTGTAAGATACCTACATAAGCGTGTTGCATTGCGGTTATTTCCCGAAGCGCCGTTTCATGCCCGCGTGCATTGAAGCTCAGCCGGCGGCAGCCCGGTGTCCGCCCAAGGCTTCCAAAATTCATTAGCTGGCGGATGGAAGCCTCAAGCGAGGAGAATGTTTGTTGTCCGTGATACAACCGGCCCAACCAGATTGAACACAGACGTTTCAGTGCACAGAAGTCAGAGAAGCTGGATCCAGTGCCCTTCCACCTGCATTTTCATAAGTGATCATATTTGCCACTGAGGTGCCTTGCTCTGAGGCCGGACGCAAGATTAGGACACTGCGGCCTAGGATCTTTTGATCACATTGCAAGTGACTTTCCCTAACATGAGGCACGACTTGAAGAGTGGTTGACGGTAATTAAGATCGATAAAAAGACTTTATTTTATTGGTAAACACCAAGAGTAGGCTGACGTAAAACCTGAATCAATGAATGATGCCAGGAAGGAGTTTCATCCCCTCTGCGGACCCAGCCTCCACGGACCCATCTTGACCGATTCTTGTTATTCGTCTGCACCGTCCCTCCCGAGGACGACCAATGGTGATCATCATCGCTGCCTGTCTCCGCCAGAATAATCACTATCTACACTCACATACACTGAGGCACAGGTTTGGTTAAATAACTCAAGGCAAGAACTATTACATGTACCTGAGCCACATCGCTGTCACAGATCGTGCTACAATACCAGCATGAGCACGCTAGGCAGGGACTCAGCTGCTCCTGTTGGGCGTCTGCATGGTGTCGGAGCAAAATGTCTCAGCTACCCCGGCAAATAACCTGCCATCTACTAATGTGATTGGACATATGAATTACGCCAAAATGCTGCCCAAATATATGCTCGGCCTATAAGTAAGCTGCCCTATCGACTTCCCCGCAGTTGAAGCTCAGATTCTGTCCCTCCAACTGCTCCAACCTGAACTCATCGCCCGAGCCCTCCCACCGCTTCAACCAAAAGCTTAGAATGACAAACAGCACCATGCCACAGACTGAAACTACAGCCGATGAATCCGCTGGTGTCCGTGAACTATCGTCAGCGGCTCAGCGCAGAGAAGCCAGGGAGAGATTTTGGACAGAGTACAAGAAGAGTTTGACGGTTGTGAATCTCGTCGGGAGCTTCATCTTCTTTACGACATTCAATTACATCTTCTCTGCTGTGTAGGACTATTTTTTCAGGAACAACAAAGGCGGCGGTGGAGATGGTGGTGCTGGTGCTGGGGATGCGAGTGGATAGCTGGGTATAGGACAGGTTGGGCGACGAAATGAAGCTTGGGGAACCTGTAAGTAAATGAGACGCACTTGGAACCCAGAGGGAACAACTATGAACTCAGTTAACCCCTGTGCAGAAACCCCCCAACAAGCCCCAACTCCGCACCCCTCATTGATGAAACAAGCTCCCCTGTCTGCCTGCTCTTCTCAGCCAACGCATCTCCCCGAGTGTGCGTTCCTGTAAAGTACTCGAAGTTCTCATAGACCTCCACTGTGAACAGCTTGGTTGCATTCTTAGGATCCGTGCAAGCACCGAAGAGTAGCGTCCCGGATTCTTTCTGTGAAGCAGCTACAACGCTCTTCCAGGCAGGTAGGAGTTGCGGGATGGCGGTGTGGACCTTGTATGTGAGTTCTTGAATCAAGATCCAAGGTTTGGAGTCAGCAGAGAGCGGTTTGCTGAATCTGAAGCTGTCGAGGACGTCGAGGAGGTTGACGGTTGGGGTTACGTGGATGGTGTCGAGGAATGTGAAGAGGTTTTGGACGGTGTTGGATGCTAGGTGAGCGTCGAGGGCGGCCTGGTTGGGGTATCTTTTTAGTGAGTTAGATAGCAAGTTCAAAATGGCATAGATGCTTCTGCGAAGAACGACGCACTCCTCGACAGTAAATAGAGTCTTGCCATCGCCACTTAGAGGCGCAAGAACCCCGTAAATAGGAAGATTGGCGTTTTTGGCTGTGGTCTTGGAAATTTCTGTTAAACGTGTTTCCAACTGCAAAACTTGTCAGACATTTACGTAGATCAAGAGCCATGGTCAAATCGAAGCCTTACATCTTCGCAGTCTTTCACGTCCGTGGTGCGGAATTCCGCGATTAGCATGATACCATTTGCGCTGGAAAGGGCTATGTGCATCAGGATATGAGATGCGAGGATGAAATGAGTGTTGGAGAACCACATCTTGCGCTTATGGGATGGAGTATGACGGATGTTTTTGCTCAGATCAAAGTTCTCCAGCTCAGTCTGCATGAAAGAAGTGGTTGATCGCCGGGATATATGTACCTCGGGAAGGTAATGTCGTCCCCTGAGCGCGGTCTCGCTAGTTGCTGGTTGGCTTGCGTTTGTAGAATATATAGTGTCAGAGGTCGGCTCGTCGGATAGTAGTTACACCGACGGCTGAGAACTTTTCATTAGCTAAAGAGGCAGCTAAATTTTTACGTTATTCACAATATACAGTTGCGAAGTCAGTGGGTTGCAATAAACAAGGAATCTCGTGATCGTTTACGTATGGATAAATTAGCGTAGCCATGCTGTTGTGACGACCTTGTAGGACGTCACTTGGGCCGGCGCGGCCCGACGAATCCCCCGCAGGAAGAACAGTGCAGGAAGCAGTGCGCACGGTACTGCGCACTGGGCCAGGGGTGCAAAGACCCGAAGCCCCTACGACCAATGGGAAGATGCTCGCAACATGCTAAGTGCTCGCACTGCAAGCAGGAGAAACCTCACAAGCAGAGCGCTTGCGAGAAGTAAAGTGCTCGCACTACAAGCACTCCCAGCACCACGAGTAAGGTACGGAAGTACCTCTTAGTTAGCTAGTATAGATAGTTATTATTGTGATTACGATAGACGTAAGGGACTCCTAATTCCTCACGCTAGTATTTAATTATTTATTTATGTCTTACTGTTTAGATTCACCTTTATGCATTATAGTGACAGCGACTTATAGTGACATTAAACCCCTTATCTAAAAGTGTTAGCTTAATAAGCTGTCTTCGGAATACCCTTTACTTATTAACGTCTTACTATACCTTCTATCTTAATTTACGCTAGTCCTCTTAAGGCTTGTGTTAGGTGCAGGTTATAATATAATATTAACGTTACAGTTTTAAACGTTATTTATTAAACTTCTAAACACTTTCTTCCTTCTTTTACTATAACTTACATCTTTCCTCTTAACCTTACAGAGAATAACGACCTTTTTAACAATGTTAAAGTACCTAACTTTACCTTTATTAGATAAGGGGTAAAGATTAGTGATAAGGATAAGCTCTCCTATATAAAGTTTACTAAAGCTTTCTAGACTTATAAAGTATTTATAGCTATAATAATTAGAAACGTGTTAGTTACTTAATAAATTAAGAACTTTAAGATAGGCTATTTACTTAAGTTTACTAGTAAAAGTACTGACATATTTACATAGCTTACTTATATAAAGTGTAATTTTTAACTTTAAGGAATTATTACAGTGGACTGGAAAGTCCTTTATATTATAAGTTAATTTAAAGGTAATCTTAACTTTTAGTTTTCAGTAATTATTAAAGATGATTTGAAATTTATCCTTACAGAACGAAAGATCGTTACAGTTAGAATCTTCGATAAGTATAAAAGATAAGTTAACTTCGAAACCGAGATTATTAAGATATATAAAGTTTAGGATAAATAAAAGTAAGCTAAGGACTGTTTAAAGAAGCTAATATAACTGTCTTTAGTAATTATATACTTATTTACCATTAACCATAACTGATATTAAGTTAATTAAGATAAGTTAGCTTTAAAGTTTTGCTTTTATAAAGGCTTAAAGGATAACGTTAAGGATAAGCTTTATAAGAAAGACTAGTACGCGTTTAATTTTAATTAATATATTATTAAAGTTATTATTATCGATAATTAGCTATTTAAACGTAAGTCGGAAAAGAAGGATTAGTACTAGTAAGATACCCCTTTTATAATTAATGGAAAAAACATACCGAAGCCTTTTTATGTTAACTACTAGCGTTAGAGTACTGCATACAGTACTTACCTTAGTCTAATAGATATTAGTATAATAAACTGCTAGAATTAGCTAAACTGCGATAAGCCTTAGCAGTAATAGTAATAAAAGCTGCTTAAGGACTTGTCTTAAGTTTAGCGCTTTAATTGCGATAAGAAAGGTTATATAACACGATAATGCCCTTTATTAAAGTAAGTCGGTTAGAAGCTAGTCTTAAATAGAGGAAAATACGTTAAGTTTAAGTTTAAAAACGTTTATGTTAAGATATTAAATAATAAGGAAGATTATATTTAGATGGATAAGTGTAATATAAGAGATAAAGAAGATAAAGAAGAGGAACTTTAAGACGTAGTGTATTTAATCCTTAAAAGGATTCTGGAAGAGTTAGTCTTAAAGATGTAAGTTGTTACAGACTGTCTTTAAGGTAGAAATTTAGGATAATTAGAGGTATAGGTTACTACAGACCGACTTTAGGAAGAAATGTTCCAGTTAGCTGTTATAAGTCTTAAAAACCTTACGCTGTAAGTTTAAGAACTAAGGAAATTTAAGAAAAACCTTAATTTAGATTTTACTAAGATGGTAAAGGGAGTTAAGAAGTTAGCTCTTTAAATTATTTAAGTAATGAAGTAAGCTCTAGAAAGCGAAAGGGAATAGACTAAAAGGATTAAGTTAGAAAAACAAAAACTCTTTTCCTCTATACTCCTTAAGACCTTTAAGCGTTTTAAATATACTAAGTGGATTAATACCTTTACTTTCTTAAAAGAAAGATAGTTTAGATAACTACTTTATATTAAGGCTAGCGTGTTCAGAACTAGTGTTGCGAAAATCCTTTAGGAAGACAGAAGATAAATATATTAATAAAGGGTTTAAGACTTAAAGAATAGATATTAAGAACTAATAGACGAAATAGAAGACCTGTAAGTTAAAGGCCTTACTGTAAAGTTTAAGAATAAAGTAATTAAGATTAATCTACAGTTTTATAAGAAGGTTTACCTTATTAATTAACTTAAATATTAACTTATTAAAGAAGATTACTTTATAGAAGAATAAGTTAGGATGCTGTTATTTGAGTTTTAGGAAGAAGTTTAGGAGAAATAGTATATATGGAAATAAGTAGTTAAGGAAACGAAGTAAGGTATTACCTCCCCTGTTCTGTACTTTCTAATCTTAATACCTGCAGTCTACATTAACTACCTTAATTATAAAGACTTATTATAAATTAACTGTATATACGATAACTGTACTTTTAACTGTTATAGTGGACTTAAGGCCCTTTATAATTATTTTCCTAATATATAAAGATAAGATTACACTGTCGTTAAGGTAGAAATGGGGTTAGCTTACTATTAAGTTTCTTACGTTTTAATTAAAAGGTTTAGTGATAGTAATATACGAAAGGTTATTATAGTTAACTAAGCCTTTGCCGTTTACTAGTAAGGAGGCCCTTTTAATAGTTATTTAATTATAACGTGCTCTGTTTACCTTAAAGGGAAAGTTAAAGTGTAGTAAAAATAAGTAAACTACAGACAGATTTAAGAGGAAGAGGATACTATTAAGATTTAGTCCTGTAAAGTGTACAGTCGGCTTATTAAAGAATTCCAGAATATCGAACTGTTTAAAGTTAACTGGACTTTAAAATGCAAAAACTTAAGAAAAGTTAACTGTTAGGTTTACTAAAGTTACTTATTTTTCTAAAAGGAGTTAGGAAAAGATTATTAGCCTTTTAGAAGGGCTAGAAACTAGTAGTTCGTTAGTTAGTAAAAACCTTAAGAAAAAGGAGAGGTATTTAAAGGTTAGGCTAAATAAGACTTTAAGGACATATAGTTATTATAACTGAGATGTAAAAGGAGTATAAGCATTATTCTGTTAATGTTAATTTAATAGACGGAAAAGGGAGGCTGTTTAGGGCAAGAGTAGTAATTAATAGCAGAAGTGCTTTTAACTTAATATACCTTACGTTAGTTAACTAAAGGAAACTCCTTAACAAGAGGTACGAGAAGGTTATTCTTATTTGAAATGGAGAAGGGGGCTTATATTAGTATAATAATAGTAAAGTTACTTATTATTTACTACTCTTAATTAAAGTAGATAGGGACAAATAATAAGTGGACGTTAACGTTATATTAGTAATAAGATATAATATAATTTTAAGTTTACTTTAATTAAAAAAGTATAACTCTGTAATTAACTAAAGGAGTAGCTACTTTACTTTTAGTAAGTCCCTTAACTGTAATTACTCTTTAAGTAAGGCTAAGAAAGTATTAAACTGCTTTAAAGGTGTATAAAGTATTTAGAAGCGTATTAAACTTATAAAACTAAGTACAGTTTAAGTTAAGTTTATTAAAATAGTTTAAGGGTTAAAGAGCTTACTACACTGCTTAAATAACAATTTAAAAAGTAGAAAGAAATAAGAAGTTGATTTATGAATAAGCGAAAAAATCGATTTATCTAAAGTACTAACGGAATATAGGAAGTTTATCCTATTTCGAAACAAGATACTGTAACTGTTAGATTACAGATTATAAGAGTACGAAATTAAGCTGAAATTAAAAGTAAAGTTCTATAGCTTTTAACTTTACTACTTAAACTCTTAACAGGCTAAAGCTTTAAGGAAGTACGTTAATAAGAATCTGAGGAATAGATTTATTATAAAATTCCAGTTCCCAGTAAGGTACTTAATGCTATTTATCTTAAGAAAGGCAGATAGTAAACTTTACATAGTTATTAATTACTAAACGTTAAATAAAGATACGATTAAGAATTGTTACTTATTGTTACTTATTATACCATTAGTCTCAGTGACACGGCCTTACCCTCCTAATCCGGCGGCATATGACGCTAGATTAGGTAGCTTCGACCGCTTAAATTCCCCACCCCCTTTCTTTTATTTACGGTAGTGGTGTAAACGTAACGTATGCAGTTCCCCACTAATCGTCGGACTTTTCCCACCCCTTTAAGTTAATTTAATAGCTTGTAATGGAAACTGTTAGATAACTCTGCACAATTGTTTTTATCACTACCAGAGCGATTAGAAAAATGAAGTTGTAATTGAATCTGTTCTCTGGCTTTTTAGCGAAGCCAGAGGGCTATCTTTTGTATAGCTACTCCTTCGCCGGGGTTACAAACATTAGTGCAAGTACTTTACAGAGGGGAAAGGCCACCAGTGCTAACAACACAGCCACCACATACGTATTAATAGAAGCTAAGTACTTCTTTTAGTAATTTTACGTAACAGTACCTCTGAATAAAACCCTACTATTTTATATCATTTAATCCACCATTCAGTCTACCATTCTAACCCACTTACCATAACAATAGCCGAATCCGCACGCGCGCGCTTTGCAATTTGCAACCTACTGAATCCAGCCGAGCAGCCAGCTCTACTTTTTACGCCGAAAAAGAAGCCCAGAGCGATAGAAACAAGCCGAACCGACCGTATTCGAATCCGTACGCTTTATGAGATTGCAGGCCTTACGTACGAAGAAATAATGACTAAGACTAGCTATACCTGGGCCTAGATTAAGAGGGCCTGCTGTTGCCAGGTGTGCTTCGCAGGGCGTGGAAACGGCCTGCAGAAGCCTTCCAGGCTTCTGTAGTACAGAAGGTTCCAGAGCACTCAGAGGAAGGAAAGTGCTCGCACAGTCGGCCGGAGGCCTACTGCTGTACTCGCAACTGAAGGCCTGTAGTATAGAGCCGATAAGAACACTCACAGTGACCGCAGGGCACTTTGAAGAAGAGGTTGCAGCACTAGTAGTGCTGGAAACAATGAAGTTGCTTGTAATCTACCAATCTAGCTACAGGAGAGGAGAGGGCCTATTATAGGCTTGTGGGTGGCTTCTAGAGCCTTCTACTAATAATACAGAATAAGAATAGTGCTTGCAAGCCTCCCTGGGGGCTTGCGCAAGCGCTGTGGAGCTGGCGTAAGCGCTGTGGGGCCAGTGGAGGCACTGGGAGGTCTGAGTGCTGCCAGAGGCAGCGGTCGGCAGCACTGCTTACGAATCAACTCCCTCTGGAACCTTCTAGGTTCCAGTGAGTCACAGTGGGCTCACAGGGGGTCTGTGAACCCCCTGGGGGCCCTGTGGGCCCTGGGGGTTCCGAGGGTCTCGGAACCTCCGAGTCTCGGAACCTTAGCTCCGTGGCACGGAGCTAAGTCCAGGGTACGCAACCCAAGTCCAGGGTACGCAGGCGTACCCTGCACCCCCTATGGGCAACAGTGGGTAATAGCACCTACGGTGCTATACCACAGTGGTCACCAAGGCTATATCTCAACAAATACTATATATAATTTGCATCAATTTTAAAACAAAGGTAGTTAACTTTTTAAGTAAAATATAAAGTGAGAAAATAGATTTCTAAAACTAGAAGCGCTATAACCACTATAAGCCCCGCTGTAAAAAAAAACAAAAAAAAACATCTATTTATCAACTTTAGTAATATATCCTACGTTAAGGAAAAATATTGTAAATAAAATAAACTAATATAATCAATCACGTAATTTTAACAGATTTTATAAAATAATAATACTTATACTATATAATATAAAAGTGGGTAGATATTGTAAGCTGAAAAGTGGGGTTTTATATGGTAAAAATGACTTGGAGCGAGACTTTTTGTCACCCCACTGTACCATCCGTAGATAAATACGTCCCATTCGCTACACCTGGCTGCTTCTCTCGGCAACATCGTCCTGGTTAATATATACAACGTTTACCTGAAGCGTTATGGTCTCAGATGGAAGATATAAATGCTATAGCGTAACCTGTAGATTAGTCCTCATGCGTTGGGAGATGTCCGTTAAGAGTAATAAGGCACCGTGTCGCTAAGATCGCCCTAAACGTAGGAGAGTATTGTGTACTGGCCCTGAAAATCGCTCAGATTGACAGTGCGGAGGTCGACGAGAATTGGGGTGGAGAGGTCGGGATCAGGCAGCAGCGTAAGAGGCCGGACCTCGAGAGCTTGGTTTTGGAGAGAAGGGTAAACAACTTCTGGGGCATGAATATGGAGGTTTCAATGGCTGTTTAAATGAGATGCAAGTCACTATCTAGGTAGGCGGGCTATGGAGCTTGAAAGTAAACGGCTAGGCAGCGTTGGAGCTGATGCGAAGTGTTCTTGGAGAAGTTCGACCTGCAAAGCGAGTGACCAGATGAAGTTTCTTTTTAGTGCCTAACTGCTTGAATTTGGCGATCCTTGCATGTTTCCTTGAAACTTCACAGCAGTTCTGTCAGAAACACTGCACTCTTGGATTTTTGGAAAAGATGGGAGTTGAAATTACTTGATTGTATTGCCTTTAGTTTCGGCTTTCTGGCGAAGCCAGAAAGCCTCTATTATATCTAAAGTGGTAGTAACCTTAGTGGCAAATAGTAGTATTACTAGCTGAACTGATTAGGTCAGTTTAGCTCCTCTGAGCTCTTTTTAGCTCGGATGGCCACACCAGAGCTCAGCTCAGCTCTGCTCCAGCCTGGACCCTTTTCTTTTTAACACACCCCCTTAAAGCCAATAAGGCTTAGATCTGGACTATACCATTTTATCTAACAGTCTTTCTTTCCAACAACAGCCCCTGTAGTGTAGTGGTAACGCGCTTTACGTTATTACCTCTGTTATAATACTAACATATATCATTTAAATATATTAGCATTTACTGACTTTAGCGTGATGAAGAGATCGAGGGTTCGATTCCTTCTAGGGGTAATCTTTTTACTAGTTTTATAACCCCGATTTACTGGAGGAACCGTTAATGTAATGGAAAGTTCAGGGCTTTTATTAAGCCGTTAGCCGTTATATCGTTTAAGGGCGTGTATTCGATTTTTATCGTTCCACGGCTGACCTTTTGTCAAAGCTAATGGTTATAAACATCTACATACCGAAGTTTAATCTGCAGGGTGGCCATTTCAGCTGTAATAAGGCGAATGGTTTATTTATTATTATATTAAATAATGATGTAGTGGTCGTCTAATTTAACGGTTAATTCAGCTAATAATTAACTTATAAAAAGGCTTTCTTTTATAACTTATATAAGGGCGAGGAGCTCGGCTTCCGTGGTGAAAGTGGTGATAATATCTTACTTATTAACTTATCAGCTAACCAGGCCACTAAATAGCTTTATAATGTAGGCCTGTGAGCTTTTTCGATCGATAGAATTATCTATAAAGGAAGTATTACTAGCCACGATAAAGCCGTTTTCACCCCTTAACCTTAAGGCTAGGTTTTAGGTGTTATAAAGGTAATGGAGCACTTAATCAGCCGCTTTATAGTGTTTAAGGCCGGGGTTAATGTTAAATTAAATAAACCGTAATACCATAAAGGCTACGTCTAGCCTTATAATAACTATAATGTATAAAATCAAACCAGTCTTTTACTGGAATACCTTAATTAATTAGGGTTCTGCTTTTTCACTAAATAGAAGTAATTCGGCCGTAATGATTAGAATCTTAACCTTTATAAATAACAGTGTAGTGGTTAAGCTTATGATTTTATTAAAGTAAGCGGTCTGGGAGAGCTAAATTAAGCCTGTGGTTCGATTTCGTGTAACCTAAATACCCAAAACCACTACAGGTTATTTCCACCTGTCAGTTAGTATTTTTACCGTAATTAAGATATCAGGGTATTACGACCTGCACCCGACACAGACCTTAAGAGGACTGGCGCGAGCTAAGACAGAACGTATGGCAGGACGCTAACAGGTAGGGGGCGTTCCGAAGACGGTTTATTGAGCTAGCACTCCCAGACGGGGGGTTCAATGTCACTATAGGTTGCTGTCACTATAATATATAGAGGTGAGTCTGAATAGTAAGATATAAATAAATAATTAAATACTAGCGTAAGGAACTAAAGTCCCTTACGGTGGTTATAGACATAACTATGGCTATTTATACTAATTAAACAGGAGGTACTTTATACCTTGCTTAGTGGCCTGTTGCTTAGTGAGGAACTAAGCAACCTGTTACTGAGTACTCCTTACTTAGAGGTCCCACAGATGTTTAGTAGGTGAGTACCTCTGTTAAGATTGAGTAACTCCTAGTTGGTTGTAAGGGCTTTGGGTCTTTACACCCCTGGCCCAGTGCGCAGTACCGTGCGTACTGTCTTTTTGCACTATTCCTTATGTAGGGGATCTGTCAGGCCGCTCTAACCTAAGTAATAGCCTGCAGGGTCGTTATATAATTTCCCCTCTTTAATATTCTTTTCCCATAAAGAATCCTGGTAAAGGCGTTCCTTCTTCCTTAACGCAACTATACCTGCTAACTATGTGTGAAAACGCACTTTGAAAAACAGTACCTTTTGTCGTCGTAACCTTACAGACTTTACTTTAACTTTTAGATTGTAAATGTTGCCTTATAGTTATTGTTTTTTAAAATCGCTTTCCTATTTTATTACTGCATAATTGGACAGTTATTCCGAATGTTTACTAATAGGGGTTTTATCTTTATGTGACGCGTTTAGTTACAGTGATGTCTTCCTTTAACGGCTCCTTTTTAAGAAGCGCTATCTCAACGTTAAGTATAACGTTACTACGTGGAACTTGGAGCTGAAAACTTGAGAGCTCTGTGAAGCTGCTGCTTAGCTTAAACGGATTGAAGTCTAGCGCTGTAGGACGGAAGAGCGAGCTTTTTCTGCGTTTAGCTAGGAGGTAAAGATCCTTTGTTTTTAAGAGTAAGAGGAGGCCTGTTTGGCTGCTCCTCCTGAAGTTAGCGAGTCCTTCGATTAGGGAGGATTTCTGGTAGGGACACTTACCAGTTCCTTTTCCAGGGGGTCGCCTTAGTTAACGACTTCCTTTTAACTTGGTTTATAGCTCCTTTTTCTAGTGTGTGAAAGGCAGCCTCTTTTTTGCTGACTTGTTTTTTATGTAGAGCTTGCTAGGAGTTCTAGAGGTCCTTATAACCTTAGCCGAGGGTTCTAATAAATATCCTCCTGTACTTATTAAGGAGTTTCCTGCCGCTTCTTAGGTTTTAAGTCCTACAGTAGTCTTACTTTTCAGTTTAGCAGTTTAAATGTTAGATCTTATCTTATTTTTTCTATTTTTAGAGTAAATTAGTTAGTTTACCTCCTTAAGGTTACATTAACTGGTTTAATTTTTACTTTATGTTCTTTACAGGTAGTTTTAGTCGGTCTGGATTCTTTTAGTGGAACTCTGTAATTAGGTCTAGGTATTTAAGATTTTTAACTAGTTCCTACGAATTGCTTTCAGGATTATAATCTAGTTACTTGATGAGATACTTAAACGTGTTTTTCCCCTTTTGTGAATCCATAACTTCCTTGACGTTGTACTTATCCTTGTCGGCATTAATCTTGATCTTCTTTTCTAAAGGAACTCCCTTTAGGGCAGGTTTTAAAAGTAAGATGTGGAAAACCTTAGTCCGCACTTTTATGCTGGTAGGTAGGTCTAGTTTGTAATTAAAGGTAGTAACCTTTTTCTTAATTTAGAACGGTCTGTACCTTTTAAAGTCGAGCTTCTTATTAGGCTGTTTCGAATGCAGGTTTCGAGAAAAAAGGTAGACGTAGTCCCCCTTTTAAAGAGTTAGTCCCTTAACTTATTCACTATTATAATAGAGTCCTTTTTTAAGTACTGGTTGTTCGGTTTAGTGTTTATCGGTAAACTTCTTTATTTGTTTACGTGTGAACTTAAGTTTAGCTTGTAAGTGGTTATGCAGCTTTTACATCTGGTCTGCACGGACTGCAGCTTAGGGGGCGTTAGTAAGTAGGCTTTGACGGAGCTTGGGCTCTTTACTGTAGTTGGTAAAGAACGGTAACACACCTGTCGACTTAACTAGTATTATATTATAAGCTATTTGTGCTATTAGTAATAGCTTAAGCTAATTATCTTATTTAAAGTTAATGTAGGTTTGGAGATACGTTATAAGTATCTAATTAACTTATTTCGTTTAGCTATCTGTCTGTAGGTGGAAAGCTGTTGAAAGCTTACTCTTCACACTTATTCTTTACATTAGTCCTTATTAGAACTTCGATATAATTAGCTTATTTTAATCTATAACGATATTATTTAGCTAAAGGTATTATAAAACTACCTCTTTTTCAAAGATATAAGTAAGTTATTCCGTTATTATGTCCTTCAAGGTTAGTAGAAAGTAGGCCCACTTCGTTAATCTGTCGACTATTATAAGGATTTAGTTATAAGTAACTCCTGTAACAGGGTCCTTAAACTTTAGGATTCCTGTAATAAAATTAAGTGAGATGGAACTTTATAGCACTTATAGTATAGGGAGTGGTTTAAGAAGTTTATAAGGCTTATACTACCGATTCTACTTACAGTAGCAGACGTTACAGTTATTAACTACTTCTTTAATTAACTTTTTTATTCTTAAGAAGGCGTATATTTACTAGGCTTATATAAGAGTCTTAGCTTAGCTTATATATCCTTTAAGTTAAGACTTATAGACCTGCTAGACGTACTCCTTCCGCTTTCCCAAGTTGTAAATGTACAGTTTCTCTTAGTACTAAAGCTTTACTCTTAGTTTAAGCGCGCCGTTTATACCTTCTGGTAGCGGTTCCAGCTAATAACCAGTTTTATTATGGTTTAGATACTTTAGGCACTCCTTACTACAGTCTTACACATACTTTAAGAAGTCTCTTAAAGGGCACTTATGCTTACAGGCTCCTTCTGTTAGCCTTCTTACTTAAAAGTCCTATTATTGTTAATAGATGTTATACTTTGTTTATAAGTTTATGTAGACGTTAATAGTTTATTCCGGCATCTAGTTATCTGATACTTATAATATATATTTTAACGTACCATTCCCTACTTTATTAAATATAGTGATAGGGACCAGGACCGGATTAACATCCTTATAGTCCTATCTCTAATTAAAAGTATTAGCTTACTTATTATCTTTTCCTTTAACGTAGTGGATTTAGAAGTGGAATAGGGCTATTAACTCTACCCATCGTGCTTACTGTAGGCTGAGTTCCTTTATTAAGAAATACTGGAGGTTATTATAGTCTAAAAAGACCTGAACCGGTTCTTTTATACCGCTTAGATACAGTGCCCACTTAGTAAAGTATTAAATAATTACCATTAGTTCCTTATTATAGATTAGATATTACAGGGTAAGGCTATGGATTCCTTTTAATAAGAAGGTAACTGGGTGACGTTTCCTATTATCCTGGACTTAGCTAAGTTCTCCACTAATTGTAAACTCTAAGGAGTCCGTCTCGATTTAGAATGGTTTTAAGAAATTAGGGAAGGCTAGGACTAGTATTATAACGAAGGCGTATTTAAGGTCTTTAAACGCCTTCTGCTATTTATTAGTTTACTTAAACGGCTTTCCCTTACCTGTAAGTTTATAAAGTGGTCTTATAATTTTCGTAAAGTACTTAATAAAGCAGTAATAAAAGTTTATAAAGTTAATAAAGGCTTATAACTCTTTTTAGTTCTTTAAAGTAGGCTAATCCCTAATTACCTCTATCTTCTCTAGTTATATTTTAAGTCTTTTAAAAGTTACTCTGAACCCTAAATAGTTTAGCTCCTAAATATGGAAGTGGCTTTTCTTTAGGTTTACTATCAGCTTCACCTTTTTAAAAGCTATTAGAACCTGTCGTATATACTTTTAATGTTCTTTTAAAGTTTCAAAATAGATTAAAACGTTGTTTAAATATATAAAGATAAACTTATTAAGGAAGGGGCGGAGAACACTGTTAATAAGGCTTTGGAAAGTTACGGAGGCGTTTATTAATCCTATTAGTATAATATAATATTAGTAATGCCTATTATAAGTCTGAAAAGCCGTTTTATACTTATCCTTTTCCTTCACTCTAACATAGTTAAACCTTATGGGGAAATTAAGGCTAGAGAATTAATTTACTCTAATAATCTGTTCTTGCATTTCCGTAATAAGTAGTAATAAGTAACGATTTTTAATTATATCCTCATTTAACATTTAATAGTTAATAACTATACGTAACTTACTATCTCCCTTTCTTAGGATAAACAGTACTAAGTATCCTACTGGGGATTAGGACTTTATAATAAACCCGTTCTTTAGGTTCTCATTAACGTACTCCCTTAAGGCCTCAGCCTATTAGGGGTTTAGATAATAAGGCTAGAAGCTGTAAAGTTTCGCTCCCAGTTTTAGCTTAATTTCGTAATCTTATAATCTATAGTCTAATAATTACAGTATCTTTTTTTAAAACAAGGTAAACTTCTTATATTCTACAGGTACCTTAAATAAGTCGACTTCTTTACTTATCTGTAGATCAGCTTCTAACTTCTTTCCACTTTCTAAATCGTCATTTAAGTAATACGGTAAACCTTTTAGTCCTTTAACCATTTTAGTAAACCTAACCTAAACCATACTTAGTTTTAAGAGTTTAACGTATTTCTAAGTACTTCATATATCTTTAAAACAGTTTAGTACCTTCTTAGCTTTCTCTAAATAATGATTATAACTAAGGGACTTACTAAAAGTAAAGTGGCCACTCCTTTAGTTAATTATAAGGTTATACTTTTCTAGCCAGGGTAAACTTAGGATTATATTGTAACCTGTAATTAATATAACGTTAAAGTCCACTTATTATTCGTTCCCGTCCATTTTAATCAGGAGTAGTAAATAGTGAGTAACTTTACTATTATTATACTAATATAAGCCTCTTTCTCCATTTTATATAGGAATAGCCTCTTTATACTCTTAGTTAGGGAGTTTCCTTTAGTTAATTAGTAAGGGGTATACTAAGTTAGAAGCACTCCCACTATTAATCACTGCTCTTACCTTAAACGGCCTCCCTCTTCCATCTGTTATATTAACATTAACAAAGTAATACTTATACTCTTTTAACATCTAAGTCATAATAATCATTTATCCTTAAAGTCTTATATAACCTAACTTTTAAGTGCCTCTCCTTCTTCTTAAGGTTTTTGCCAACTAGTAAATTACTAGTTTCCAGCCCTTTTAAAGGGCCTGTATCCTTTTCCTAATTCCTTCTGGAAAAATAAGCAGCTTTAGTAAACCTAGCGATTAACCTTCTTTAAGTTCTCACACCTTAGCGTTTAGTCGACTTTAAATAGTATAATGTTCTTAAAGTCCTTAACAAATCAATAGTACGCTCTGCAGGCTTAGATTGCAGCAATGTCTTTTTATTTTTAGATCCGTTAGTAATCTTCCCGCTTCTACTATTCTCTAGCTTTTCCATTAAGATGTAATAAGCACGTTATAACTAGGTAGTTATTAAGCATTCCTCCTTACTAATATGTGGCGGGAGCCTAGTTAATTATGGTAATCTTCTGTTTATTACTGGATTCTCTTATTAGGGAGTAGAAAACTTAGTAGTAAGCTAGTTCTAACTTTACTCTTATAACAGTGTAATCCTGTCTTTATATGCTAAAAAAGTAATTATAAAGGGCTTTAGGCCTATAATACCGGTTAAAAGTATAGTTATTATACATACAATCGATTTATAATATATCTCTATAACTAGGGTGGTTAATATTAACTGTAGGTGCTGTAGTTATAGAGTACGGAACGGGGGAAGTAATACCTTATTTTTTCTCTTCTTCTACTTACCTTTATATACGTTATTTCTTCTAAACCTCTTCTTAGAACTTAAGTAATAATAACCTAACTTATTCTTCTATAAAGTGGTCTTCCTTAATAAAGCGGTATTTAAGTTAATTAGTAAAGTGAACCTTATTATAAAGTTACAGCCTAATTTCCACCACTTTATCCTTTAACGTCACAATAAGGCCTTTAACTTACAGGTCCTTTATTTCGTTTACTAACTCTTAATATTTCTCCTCTAGCTCCTAAACCCTCTATTAATATACTTGTTTCATGCCTTCTTAAGGAACCTTTAAGGTACTAGTTTAAGGTACACTGGCTTTAGTGCGGAGCAGCTATTTAAGCTGTCCCTCTTTTAGGGAGGTAAGGGTGTTAATTTATTTAGTGTGCTTAAAGTGTTTAAGAGTCTTAAGGGGTATAGTTAAGAAGAACTTTCGTTTCTCTAGCTTAATTCTTTTAGTTTATTCTCTTTCACCTTTTAAAGTTTACTTTACTGCTTAAGTAGCCTAGAGGGCTAGTTTTTTAACTCCCTTTACCATCCTAATAAGGTTTAAGTCAAGGTCCTTCTTAAACTTCTTTAATTCTTAAGCTTATAAGGTGAGGTTTTTAAAACCTGCTACAGTTAACTGGAACATCTCTTCTTAAAGTCAGTCTTTTATAACCTACACCTTTAGCGGTTTTAAGTTTCCACCTTAAAGTCGGTCTTTTATAACCTGCACCTTTATAGCTGACTCTTCTAAGATACCTTTAAGGACTGGATACACCACGTCTTAAGGTTCTTCTTCTTCTTCCTTGTCTCTTAAGTTACACTTATCTATCCAGGTATAGTTCTTTTTATTACTTACTATCCTAATATAAATATCTCTTAAGTTAAACCTAATGTGCTTTCCTCCTTTTAAAACAGGTTTTTAACTAACTTACTTTAACGATAGGCACTGCTGTATTATATATCCTTTCTTATTATAGTTAAAGTATTAGACTTATAACAGGTCCCTAAGTTACTTTTATTACTGTTATTACTAAAGCTTATCGCAGTTAGGTTAGTTCTGGTGGTTTATTATACTAATATCCATTAACCTGGGATAATGACCTGTTACGGTCGATTAGTTCCCCTTTTTAAGTTTACTTAGCTAGTAAGGGGTCCATTTCTTTTAGAAGTTCTTCCTATAATAGTAATTATAATACCGATTATCGGCCTTAATAATTATCTTAACTAGTTTTTAAAGGCAGTTTAGCCGATCCTTTTAGTAAAGGTCTCCAGTAACGTGCTCCTTTAGACCGCTTTAAAACAGTATTATTAGGGCTTTTTAGCCGAGTTTAATTTTTACTGTTTTTAGTTTAAAGTGTGTAGAGAACTTAAGGACTAAGGACGTTTACCTCAGGGCTATAAGGTGCTGTTTAGCCCGTCTGGGGGTATTTAGTTCTCTAAACTTAGTCTGGAGTTAGTTAATAAACACGTTAAAGTTGTTAAAAAGAGCCTAAGTCTCAAGAGCCTCTTTACGCGCCTAGTTTATAAAGAGGTTATTAATTATCTTTATATAAGGTTTATACTAGTAAGCGGCTACTTTATCTAGTAAGGCTCTGGCGAACCTGACCTTTCCTTCTTCTTTGAAGAACTGTTTATCGTAATAAGTAATATAACTCTAGAGTTAGGTTATTTAAGACTTTAGCTACGTAAAGTCTCCCTTAAAGCGTAAGGGTAGAGGAAGCTTCACCTACTTCTTCTGTAAGCCCCTAAAGTCGTTATTCTCTAGCTTAATAGTGTTAAGTTAGGCTTAGAGTTTTTTAATAAGATTAATATAGCTTTTAATATCTCTAAGGAAGGCCTTATTAAGTTCCTTAACTAGTTCCTATTAGTTAAGGTTTAAATCTTTAAGGCATGTAGTTAACTTGTCGATAGTAGGGAGTTAAAGCTAGGTTTACGCCTCTTTGATCTCCTTACCTTTTCTTAAAGTTGATATATTAGTAGGAAGGAGGTGATGTTTAGGAATTTAATAAACAGCGTTTAGAACTGTCACGTTAGTATCGTATTATAACTTACACTTAATATAGACCTTAAGAGGACTAGTGTAAGTTAAGATAAAATATATAGCAGGACGCTAACAGGTAAGGGGCGTTCTAAAGACGGTTTATTAAGTTAACACTCCTAGATAGGGAGTTTAATGTTACTGTAGGTTACTGTTACTATAATGCACAGAGGTAAGTCTAAATAGTAAGATATAAATGAATAATTGAATATTAGTGTAAGGAACCAGAGTCCCTTATAGTGGTTGTAGACATAACTATAGCTATCTATACTAACTAAATAGGAGGTACCTTATATCTTGCTTAGTGGCCTATTGCTTAGTAAGGAACTGAGCAACCTGTTACTAAGCACTCCTTGCTTAGAGGTCCCACAGATGTTTAGCAGGTAAGCACCTCTGCCAAGACTAAGCAACTCCTGGTTGGTCGTAGGGGCTTCGGGTCTTTGCACCCCTGGCCCAGTGCGCAGTACTGTGCGTACTGTCTTTCTGCACTGTTCCTTGTGTGGGGGATCTGTCGGGCCGCTCCGACCTAAGTAACGGCCTGCAGGGTCGTCACACAGGGCCTGAGCTGTAGCCGTATCCTTCTTTCAGTAACTAAAAACAATATTATTAACGTAGAAAAACACAAGGATTCCTTTTCAAATCAGAATACAGGGCTTGTGTGAAATAATCTAGAAACCTAAGGTTTATAAGGTTATAATAAGCTCCTTTTACCAAAACAGTAAGGATTACCATAATCCGTATAAAGCCTTTTTTAACTGTAAGATCTTTCCAGGGCTTTAGTGGCCTATAGGCATTCGTATATAAATTATATCTTTAAAGCTGGCATTAACAAAGGCGTTAACTACATCGTGCTGTATTAATTCGAGGTCGAATCTGGCTGTAATAGCCATAACCGTACGAAAGGATCTAGCTATCAGTGTAACTACGTAAGTTTCCTACACAGTAAGCTTTTACTAATCACCTCTAACGACTATCTTAACCTTACACTTTTAAAGGGTACTGTCTTAATTGGTTTTATAGGTATAAACCCATATATAATCCAGGATTTAATGGCCTTACACCTGTGGATTTAACTTATCCACTTCAATCCAGGTTTATTTTTATATATAGCTTTCTAAGTGGTCTTTTTCAGCTTATAGGAATTAAGGGCTAAAAAGGTAATCTTTTAACTAATAGTATAATTTCGGTGTGACGACCCTCCAGGCCGTCACTTAAGCCGGGGCGGCCTGACAAATCCCCCGCAGAAGGAACAGTGTGGGGGGACGGTGTACACTGTCCAGGCGCACTGGGCTAGGGGTGCAAAGACGCAAAGCCCCTACGACTAATGAGGAGTTGCTTGCAGCATGCCGAGTGCTTGCACTACGAGTAGGGGAAACCTTACGAGCAGAACGCTTACAGCATGCAAAGTGCTTGTATAACAAGCACTTGTAGCGTTACGAGTAAGGTACGAAGTACCTTCTAATTAGTAATATAGATAGTTATAGTTATACTTATAATTACTGTAAGGGACGTTAGTTCCTTACACTAATATTTAATTATTTATTTATGTCTTACTGTTCAGACTTACCTTTATGTATTATAGTGATAATAACTTACAGTAATATTAAACCCCCGTTTAGGAGTGTTAGCTTAGTAAGCCGTCTTCGGAACGCCTCTTACCTGTTAACGTCCTGCTATATATTCTGTCTTAACCCGTACTAGTCCTCTCAAGGCTTATATTAAATGCAGGTTGTAATATAATATTAACGTAACAGTTCTAAACGCTATTTATTAAACTCCTAAACGTTACCTTCCTCTTATTACTAATATATTAACCTTTAGAAAAGGGAAAGACCTTAAGGAGGCTTAAGCTTAGCCTTAACTCCCTACTATTAATAAGTTAGCTATACGCTTTAAAAAGTTAAACTTTAATTAGTAGGGATTAGTTAAGGAACTTAACGAAGCTTTTCCCAGAGATATTAAGAGCCGTATTAATCTTATTAAGAAACTTTAAGCTTAACTTAACGCTGTTAAGCTAGAGAATAACAACTTTAAAGGCTTGTAGAAGAAACAAGTGAAGTTCCCCTTACCGTTACGCTTTAAGGGAGACTTTACGTAATTAAAGTCTTAAATAACTTAACTTTAAAGTTATATCACTTATTACGATAAGCAGTTCTTTAAGGAAGAAGGAAAGGTTAGGTTTATTAAAGCCTTATTAGATAGAGTAACTACTTATTAATATAAACCTTATGTAAAGATAATTAATAACCTTTTTATAAATAAAGTGTGTAAAGAGGCTCCTGAGACTTAAGCCCTTTTTAATAACTTTGACGTTTTTATTAACTAACTTTAGATTAAGTTTAAAGAGTTAAACGCCCCTAAGCGAGTTAAATAACGCTTTATAGCTTTAAGGCAGACGTCCTTAGTCCTTGAATTCTCTATACGTTTTAAGTTAGAAGCTGTAAAGACTAAACTTAGTTAAGAAGCTTTAATAATGCTGTTTTAGAGTGGTTTGAAGGAGCACGTTATTAGAGACCTTTATTAAGAAGATTAACCGGATTGCCTTTAGGAACTAATTAAGATAGCTATTAAAGCTGATAACTAGTATTATAATTACTATTATCGGAAGAACTTTTAGAGGGAATAGACCCCTTATTAATTAAGTAAGCTTAAGAAGGGGGACTAGTTGATAGTGACAGGTTATTATTTTAAGTTAATAGACATTAGTATAATAAATCGCTAGAATTAGCCTAACTGTGATAAACCTTAACGATAACAGTAGTAAAAGCAGGTTAAAGACCTGTTGTAAGTCTAATGCTTTAACTACGATAAGAAAGGCTATATAACATAGTAATACCTGTTACTGAAGTAAGTCAGATAGAAACCTGTCTTAAATAAAGGGAAGCACGTTAAGTTTAACTTAAGAGACGTTTATATTAGAGTAATAGGTAACGAAGAGGACTGTACCTAGATAAATAAGTGTAATGTAAGAGATAAGGAAGAAGAAGAGGAAAAACTTTAAGATATAATATATCTAATCCTTAAAGGTGTTTTAAAAGAGTTAATTACAGAGGTACAGGTTATAAAAGACCGACTTTAAGGTGGAAACTTAGAACCATTAAAGGTGCAGGTTATAGAAGACCGACTTTAAGAAGAGATGTTTTAGTTAACTATTACAGGTTTTAAAAACCTTACCTTATAAGCTTAAGAATTAAGGAAGTCTAAGAAAGACCTTAACTTAAACCTTATTAAAATAGTAGAAAGAGTCGAAGAATTAGCTCTCCAGGTTACCTAAACAGTAAAGTAAGCCTTAGAAAGTGAAAAAGAGCAAATTAAAAGAGTTAAACTAAAAAAACGAAAGTTCTTCTTAACTGTACCCTTTAAGACTTTTAAACACTTTAAGCACGCTAAGTAGATCAGTACCCTTACCTCCTTAGAAGAAGGACAGCTTAGATAACTACCTTATATTAAAGCTAGTATACCTTAAATTAATACCTTAAGGGTCTTTTAAGAAAGCACTAAGTAAGCATATTAGTAAAAAGTCTAGAAGCTGAAGGAAAAACACTAAAAGCTAATAAACGAAGTGGAAGACCTGTAAGTTAAAGGCTTTACTGTAACGTTTAAAGATAAAGCAGTAAAGATTAGTTTGTAACTTTATAACAGAGTTTATTTTATTAATTAACTTAAATACCGACTTATTAAGGAGGGTTACTTTATAGAAGAATAAGTTAAGTTACTATTACCTGAGTTTTAGGAAGAGGTTTAAGAGAAATAATGAACTTAGAGGTAAGTGGAAGAAAAGAAGAAATAAAGTGCTACTCCTCCTGTTCTATACTTTATAACTATAACACCTGTAATTAATATTAACTACCTTAATTATAAGGACATACTGTAGATTAACTGTATATACGATAACTGTACTTTTAATTAACATAATAGACTTAAGGCCCTTTATAACTACTTCCTTAGCGTATAAAGATGGGATTACGCTGTTATAAGGATAAAGTTAAAACCGGCTTATTACTAAGTCTTCTACTCTTTAATAAAAGAGTTTAGTAATAAGTAAAAAGTTACTGTAGTTAACTAAGCTCCTGTTACGTGTTAATAAAGAGGGGTATTTAATAACTGCCTAATTATAACGTACTTATTACACTTTAATGGAAAAGCTAAGAAATAGCAGAAACGAGAAGACTATTAACAGATCTAAGAGTAAAAGGACATTACTATAATCTAATCCCGCAGAGTATACTATCGACTTATTAAGGACTTTAGGAATATTAAACCGTTTGAAGTTAATTAGACGTCAAGGTGTGAAAACCTAGGAAAAGTTAATCGCTAAGTTTACTAAAGTTACCTGTTTTTCCAGAAGGAATTAGAAAAAGGTTATAGGCTTTCTAAAAAAGCTAAAAACTAGTAATTCGCTAATTAGTAAAAACCCTAAGAAGGAGAAGAAGCATTTAGAGGTTAAGTTAAATAAGACCTTAAGGATAAATAGTTATTATAATTTAGATATCTAAAGAGTATAAGTATTATTCCGTTAATATCGACTTAACAGACAGAAAAGGAAGGCCGTTTAAGGTAAGAGTAATAATTAATAGTAAAAGTACTTCTAACTTAATATACCCCTTACTAATTAACTAAAGGAAACTCCCTAATAAAGAGTATAAAGAGGCTATTTTTATTTAAAATAAGGAAGGAAGCTTATATTAATATAATAATGGTAAAGTCACTTATTACTTACTACTTTTAATTAAAGTAAATAGGGATAAATAATAAGTAAACTTTAACGTTATATTAATTATAAGATATAATATAATCTTAAATCTACCTTAGCTAAAAAAGTATAACTTTATAATTAATTAGAGGAGTAATTACCTTACCTTTAGTAAATCCCTTAACAGTAATTAACGTTTAAAGGAAGTTAAGAAGGTATTAAACTGCTTTAAAGATATATAAAGTATTTAAAAGCATATTAAACCCTTAAAATTAAATATAATTTAAGTTAAGTTTATAAAAACAGTTAAAAGACTAAAGAGTCTACTGTATTACTTAAGTGATAACTTAAAAGGTAAATAAAAGTAAGAAATTAATTTATAAATAAGTGAAAAAGTCGACTTATTTAAGGTACTTACAGAGTATAGGAAGTTTACCCTGTTTTAAAAAAAGATACCGCGATTACTAGATTACAGACCTTAAAACTATAAAATTAAGCTAAAGTTAGGAGTAAAGTTCCGTAACTTCTAACCTTACTACCTAAACCCTTAACAGGTTAAAGCCTTAAAGGAGTATATCGATAAGAACCTAAAGAACGGATTTATTATAGAGTCCCAGTTCCCAGTAAGGTACCTAATACTGTTCGTCTTAAGAAAGGGAGATAGTAAATTACATATAGTTGTTAATTACCAAACGTTAAATAAGGATACAATTAAGAATCGTTACCTATTATTACTTATTGTGGAAATGTAAAAACAGATTATTAAAGTAAATTAATTCTCTTGCCTTAACTTCCTTATAAGATTTAATTACGTTAAAGTAAAGGAAGAGGATAAATATAAAACGGCTTTTCAAACCCGTAATAAGTATTACTAATATTACGTTATGCTGATAGGATTAATAAACGCCCTTATAACTTTCTAAGGCCTTATTAACAGTGTTCTCCACCCCTTTCTTAATAAGTTTATCTTTATATATTTAGATAACGTTTTAATCTATTCCGAAACTTTAAAAGAATACTAAAAACATATATAAGAGGTTTTAATAACTCTCGAAAAGACAAAGCTAACAGTAAACCTAGAGAAAAGCCACTTCTACGTTTAAGAATTAAATTATCTAAGGTTTAAAGTAACTCTTAAAAAGCTTGAAATGTAAAAGGAGAAGACAAAGGCAGTTAGAAACTAACCTACTTTAAATAACTAAATAAAGTTATAAGCCTTTATTAGCTTTGTAAACTTTTATTAATACTTTATCAGGTATTTTATAAAGATTGTAAAATTACTATATAAACTTATAAAAATAGGTAAACCGTTTAAGTAAACTGATAGGTAATAGAAGGCGTTTAAAGACCTTAAATATACTTTTATTATAATACTGGTCTTAGCTCTCCCCGATTTCTCGAAACCCTTTTAAGTCGAGATAAACTCTTTAAAGTTCGCGATTAGTAAAGAACTTAATTAAGTCTAGAATAATAGGAAACGCTACCTAGTTACTTTTTTATCAAAAGGAATTTATAACCCAGCCTTATAATACCTAATTTATAATAAGGAACTAATAATAATTATTTAGTATTTTACTAAGTAAATACTGTACTTAAGTAATATAGAAAAACCAGTCTAGGTCTTTTCAGATTATAATAACCTCTAATACTTCTTAACGAAGGAACTTAACTTACAGTAAGTATAATAAGTAGAGTTAATAGCCCTGTTCCACTTCCAGATCCACCATGTTAAAGGAAAAGATAATAAGTAGGCTGATACTCTTAATCGAAGATAAGACTATAAAGATATTAACCTAATCTTAATCCCTATTACTATATTTAATAAAGTAAGGAATAATATATTAAAGTATATATTATAAGTGTTAGTTAATTAAACGTTAAAATAAACTATTAACGTTTATATAAACTTATAAATAAAGTATAACGTCTATTAGTAATAATAAGACTTTTAAATAAGAAAGCTAATAAAAGGTACCTGTAAGTATAAGTACCCCTTAGGAGACTTTTTAAAGCATATATAAGAATGTGGAAAGAAGTGTTTAATATATCTAAACTATAATAAAACTAGTTATTAGCTAGAATAGTTATTAAAAGGTGTAGACAGCACACCTAAACCAGGAGCTAGGCTCTAGTATTAAGAGAAACTGTATATTTATAACTTAAGTAAATAGAAGAAGTATATGTAATAGGTTTATAAGTCTTAACTTAAAGGATATATAAACTAAGTTAAAACTCTTATATAAGCTTAGTAAACGTACGCCTTCCCAGAAATGAAGAAGTTAGTTAAAAAAGTAATTAATAACTGTAATATCTATTACTGTAAGTAAAATCAGTATTATAAGCCTTATAAACTTCTTAAACTACTCTTTGTATTATAAGCTTTATAAAGTTCTATCTTACTTAACTTCGTTACTAGGATTTTAAAGTTTAAAGACCCTATTATAAGAGTTACCTATAATTAGATCTTTATAATAGTTAACAGATTAATAAAGTGGGCTTACTTTCTATTAACTTTAAAGGATATAACTGTAAAGTAACTTACTTATGTTTTTAAAAAAAAGGTAGTTTCATAACACTTTTAACTAGATAATATCGTTACAGATTAAAATAAGCTAATTATATTAAAGTTTTAGTAAAGGTTAATATAGAGAATAAGTATAAAAAGTAAGCTTTTAATAACCTTTTACCTATAAATAGATAGCTAAATAAAGTAAGTTAATTAAATACTTATAATATATCTTTAAACTTATATTAACTTTAAATAAGATAATTAGCTTAAACTATTACTAACAGTATAGATAGCTTATAATATAACACCAGTTAAGTTAACAGGTATATTATTATTCTTTGCTAACTACAGTAAGGAGCTTAAGCTCTATTAAAGCCCGCTTACTAACACCTTTTAAACTACAGTCTGTGTAAATCGGATATAAGAATTACATAACTACTTATAAGCCGAATTTAAGTTTATATATAAATGAATAAAGAAGTTTATTAATAAATATTAAACTAAATAACTAATATTTAAGAAAAGACTTTATTATAATAGTGAACGAGTTAAGGGATTAACTTTTTAAAAAGGGGATTATATTTACCTTTTTTTACAAAACTTATATTTAAAACAGCTTAATAAGAAACTTAACTTTAAAAGGTACAGACTGTTCTAAATTAAAAAAAAGGTCGTTACCTCTAATTACAAACTAGACCTACCTGTTAACATAAAAGTGTAAAATAAGGTTTTCCATATCTTACTTTTAGAACCTACCTTAAAAGGAGTTCCCTTAAAAAAGAAGATTAAGATTAATATTAATAAAGATAAATATAACGTTAAGGAAGTTATAGATTTACAGAAGGGAAAGAATACATTTGAATATCTTATTAAGTAGCTAGATTACAGCTTTAAAAGTAACTTATAAGAGCTAGTTAAAAATCTTAAGTACCTAAACCTAATTGTAAAATTCTACTGAAAGAACCTAGACCGATTAAAACTAATAATAAGAATTAGAAATAAGATAAGGTCTAATATCTAAATTACTATATTAAAGAGTAAGATTACTGTAAGACTTAAAGCCTAAGAAATAGCAAGAAACTCCTTAATAAGTACGGAAAGACATTTATTAAAACCCTTAGTTAAGGTTAAAAGGACCTTAGACCTAATAAGGAAATTAGGCCTTTAAAGCTCCCAGTAAGCTTTACACGAGAATAAGTGCTATTAAGAAGGGAAGTTAGTAAAGGAAAATAAGTAAAAAAGTTACCTTAAACCCTCTAGCCCTAAAGGGTAAGGATCTAGAGCGATAGAAGACTCTTATAGGAATTAAATCTATAACCTCTCGTTAGAAGAAATAAGCACATTATTACTGTATTAAAAAGTTATTTCTAATTATTAAGGGGAGAAAGTTACAGATTAAGTTATAAAGTAACCACTTACTAAAGGGACCCTGTTAAGAAGTTCCCCTAATTAAAAGACTTTACGTCTTTAAAAGGGGCGTCTAGCCTAGCCTCCTTACCCTCTTAGAACTCTAACAACTCTGCTTCACGGCTAAATGCTTTCACAGCCTAGTCCTTTAAGTAAGACTGTTACTTATAAAGGCACGTTAGACGTGCTAACACCTTTTAAAGCTTAACAGTAACCTTATAAAATTACTAAGTAATAGACTTAACTTATAAGTTAAGGTTTTACTTTTTAATAAAAAGGGCTTTTAGTTTCGCTTTACTAACGTTAAAAGCGTTATATTAAAAGGGCCGGTACCTCTCTAAATAATAATCGTAACTATTAGATTAGTTTGAAACCTGACAGATAAGTAGAAGAGTAGCAGACTTATAAAAAGAATAAAGGGACATTTCGCTACTAAATACGTATATGTAAGCTGTAAGGTTTAAATAGCAGTTAGTGCTTTTACCCTATTCCCGTTTTAAGATCTAGGAGCCGGACATTTATTACATAGTAAAGTAGTAAAAGGGGAAGCTTACCTCTTAGGTTCTTTATAAGAAAAGAACGTTAAAGAGGGGGAATTGTGTAACGACCCTATAAGCCGTCATTTAGGCTGGAGCGGCCTAACAAATCTCCTGCAGAAGGAACAGTATAAGGGGATAGTGTACACTGTCCAGGCATATTAAGTTAGGGGTGTAAAGACCTAAAGCCTTTACGACTAATAAGGAGTTACTTATAACATGCTAAATACTTACACTATAAGCAGGGGAAACCTTACAAGCAGAACGTTTACAGTATGTAGAGTGCTTGTATAATAAGCACTTGCGGTGTTATAAGTAAGGTATAAAGTACCTTCTAATTAATAGTATAGATAGCTATAGTTATACCTACAACTACCGTAAGGGACTTTAGTTCCTCACACTAATATTCAATTATTCATTTGTGTCCTACTGTTCAGACTTACCTTTATGCATTATAGCGACAGCGACCTACAGTAACATTAAACCCCCGTCTAAAAGTACTAGCTTAGCAAACCGTCTTCAGAACACCCCTTACCTGTTAGTGTCCTGCCATACGTTCTGTCTTAACCCACACCAGTCCTCTTAAGGCCTGTATCGGGTGCAGGTTGTAATATTTGGTAATAAGGGTAAATCTTTAAAGTAAAGTGCTTAAAGGCCTTTTAACCGTCTGGCTAGCCGTTAAACTATGGCCTTTATAATGGCTTTAACCCCCTGATTTCCAACAGGTTGTAATAATCGGCTTACAGCAAAGGCAGCCATCTAAGGTTCGAAATCCGTATTATTTTCTACAGCTGTAGCCGTAGTTTATTAAATTAAACCAGCCAGTAATACAGCCTCCGGAGATTATATAAGTAAAGGGTACGGCTCGAACCTAGCATAGGTGTATGGAAATTCTTATAATGGCTTACTTATAGGGCTTATTTCGTTTTCAGCTTCGGATTCTTCACTTTTTTCAGCCGAATAGACTTCTTCGTCTTCCTGGATTCTAAAGGGTTACAGATGTTCCAAATCTAGCTCTTCTACTTCGGAGAGTAATTATTATAATTCATCCAGTCGTACGTACAGGCAGTTATCTTTCAGGGCTTTAATATTTCCATTAAACAACTCTTTTTCGTTAAAAATAACGTCTCTGGTGCTTATTCGAATACGGATAGGTGGTTTTAAACGAGGTGGTGGATTATACCGAACAGTATAAAATCTAAAAGTGTAAGTTAAATGTGCTTCTTGTTTTTAATTATTAGTAGTTGGGGTTCGCTGATTAATCGGCTCGCAGGCGGTGCAATTGATCGAATGCGACCGAGCGAATGAGACTCTTAATTGTCAGAAACACTGCACTTTTGGATTTTTGGAAAAGATGGGGGTTGAAATTGCTTGATTGTATTACCTTCGGTTTCGGCTTTTTGGCGAAGCCAGAAAGCCTCTATTATATCCAAAGTGGTGGCAACCTTGGTGGCAAATAGTGGCATTACCAGCTGAACTGACTAGGTCAGTTCAGCTCCCCTGAGCTCTTTTCAGCTCGGATGGCCACACCAGAGCTCAGCTCAGCTCTGCTCCAGCCTGGACCCTTTTCTTTCTAACAAGTTCTAGTATGTGACACCATGTGTTGGTCTCCTTCCTCGTCTCTATCTGACTCCTAGGATCTTCCCAATTCTCCTTGATCCCAACTTTATTTAGTTGTCGCTGCATACGGTACGTACTGAGAGACTGCTAGTAGTCATGAAAACGCTTCGTCTTATTCCTAGTCTCCGGCGCGAAGACTACAACTACCTAGAGGCATCATACGCTTCAAGAAGACTCCTGATTCTTCCGATGTTCTCAGGGCTGTTCCCATTCACTTGCACAAACTCCTCATCAATCAAATTGACATCATTAGCCCAATTACCATCATAGGACCACACAATTTCACGAGCACTTTGCCCAATGGTTCGGATCTTGTTAAGGAGAATGTCAGGTCCCCAAGAAATTCCGTTTTTATCGCCGTAGCTGTCTGGATCTACCCCTGCTTCCAGGAGCATCTGGAAAGTTAGGAAATCTCGTCTTGCGGCGGCGATCATTAGGGGGTTAACTCTATACCCTCGGCCTATTTTTTTTTTAGAATGTTAGTTGTCCCCGTTGATAATACCCTGAAGGATAGATCAAAACATTAGACGGCATACCTGTTACGTCAGCGCCGTGCTTGATAAAGCGATACAGCGGACAGTCCTGATACACAGGGTTTTCATTTTCCAACTGGCACTTATACGAATGTTTGTGCACCCCAGTAGCTACCACTAGCAGTGTTGATGGGTTAAAGTAATCGGATGCTAGCTTTGACTCGTCACGCTGTGTCACGCCACACAGACTTGGCGCGCAGAGAAGCGATGAAGTTAGGCAGTAGTTGCCGAAACTTTGCTCAATATGTTCGGAATCCTTCTTCGCGTTTTCACCCAAGGACCTCGGAAGGTCGGTGTGAAGATCAGTGGGCCTCGCGTCAAGGTTCTCGAAGAAGACCAGCGTAGTGTATTCAAGAAGAACATCGGAAGTGTCGACGGCGAAGAATGCAGCGAGACCGTCCCTCATCCTAGTGGACTCGAGAAACTCCCAGACGGTGTGATGCGCAAGTGTCGCTGTCATTGTTGTACAGGTCGGCTCCATGTCGTCCGGTGTTGTTTCGATGACAAGCCTTTCCCTGGTTTCAGGTGCGATCAACAGCAGACAGCCGCAAAAATCGCGCAAGAGGTCTAGATCGTAGTCATAGCCATCCAAGGGGGAAAAGTTGAGTGAAAGGCTTTTGCGAACAAGATGTAGGAGCATGGCGCAAGGAACGTTGTTATTGTGGAAGATGGTGTGGGAATAAACCCATTTTAAAGCGCTGTGAACAAATCTCCTTGCATCGCGGGGAACCTGGAGGAATATCCTCTCATAGGTCTCGTCCAAGGTCCCGGGTAAAGTCACTAGGGCGTTCTTGACAACCTCTCGCCTCGGTTCCAGGCGTGCGAGCACATCGATTTGACAGACCACCCAGCGGAACCTATTGCCAGTTAGTACCAGCCCCTGGATTTCAACACGTTATCTGAGTTGTGTGATACTTACATCCCATTTGCCTTGGCAGATAGCCCTTCTAAGGCAGCAAGTTGCAAGTCGGTTGGCCAGCGTTGTAGCTTCCTGTTGGTCGAGAGCTGAGTCTTGATGAAGAGGTGGATGTCTTCATCAAGCCATTTGTTCCTCATTGAAATCGGTGAAGAAAATTGAGACATAGCATTTTCGATGTCGATGTATTGCCGGCTCGTAGCCAAGACGCGGATTTTGGCGAATCTAGCATCAGTTGCGAGATCACGCATAACACGGAGAGTGTCGACTCGCGGGGTACTTTCGTCTAGGGCATCCACAACAAGGTAGACTGTTTGGAATTCTTGAAGGATTGCCTCGAGCGCGTGCAAAAGATCAGCTAGGCTCGGCTCTGCGCCGTATCGGAAGAGCTGGTAAAGACATTGCGGGACGACATCAGCTTCTCGACACAGCCGGTCAATAACCCACTTCAGCAACGGTGCAGCTTCATCCTGGCGGTTTCCAAAATAGCAATAGTAGTAGACACACGCGGTCCTTTCCCCTTGCCTGCACATTCTTTTGAGAGTGTCGATGATGTGGGACGCCAAGATGGTCTTTCCGGCGCCTGGAATACCGTGGATCCAGACGCAGCGGCTTCGACCTGCCACCCATGCTTTCCATTCAGGGGTTCGGAATACCCAGTCTCCTGTGTCGGATTCGTACAACTCACAGGCTTGATGATAACGCTTAGATGGGTCGGTGCTTCTGAGCCAGGAGTATACACTCTGCTTCTCTGCCTCCCCAATCGCCTCATTCATGCGTCCCACTTTGGACTTGATATCTTTGAGGTCACGGCTAGCGCTTCTGTTAGTCACAGCCGACAGGAAAAAGCAGCTTATGTTGTGAAACTAGAAAACACCATAATATCCATGTTACTTGCCTTGTGTCGGTTGTAAATGCCAGCATAATGGTCGCTTTGTGCTGGGCCAGTTCGGCCAATAGTTTCCTGGCCTTTCCCTCCTTCAAAGGCCAGGCCAATGCTGCCAAGATGGCTTTTACCCGGAACGATTTCGATGAATTTCCAGTCGTTGCTGCATTTGAAAAAGTCTGGGGAACACGTAAGAGGCGGCTCAGAGTCGTGAGTATCCTGCGGCAAGCCTCAACAGGCCCGTCGTCGCCAAGAAGATGGCCCAGTCCAGGTGTCGTTGATGGTGCTTCGTGTTGACTGAGCTCGCCGGAGCTGAGAAAGTGGAGGCTGTCCAGCACGGCTTTGAGCGTTGAAGTCTCAACGAAAATGTGTCGGAGGTCCGATGGAACGCCATCCCTCGTAGCCTCGATATACCATTTGCAGATCTGAATAACTCGGTCAGCGAGTTGGACTACCGTGATAACGCCGGCGGCCGTGCTAAAGGGATCCATCGCAAAACCCTGTCAGAAATCAACGTGCGCGAGTTGATGCCCAAGAGACACGAAGAGGGGACGGGAAGGAGGGGGGATACGACTTTTTAACGGACGGCCCTGTGGTGTGCCTAAGTGAGGCGGTGTATCCATGCCAAGCGTTACAACTTACAACGCATGGTCAAGCCACTCGAAGAGGCGCAAGCGCCACAGCATACGTAAGCTTTCCGTCAAGGCGTCCTACAATATTGACGAAACCTTTCAACTTCATGCGGGCAACGTCTTTCTAAATACACCACTTGGGGCCTAAGATAATGCCGCAAACCGCTTTCCAATACAAAGAAAATAAAATTTTCGATGCAATTACGACGTTTTTTTTTTAATAAGAACAACGTCTACGTTCTTCAAATTCAATGCCCGCGGATCAGCACGACAATGCAGCGTCCAAAATATATCAAACGGGAGCTCATCGCGCCGCAACGTGCCGCACGCTATCGCTAAAAATGTCTCTTCCTTGTTCCGGGGACAAGTCCTCGGGGACTAACGAGTCATTGCCCATCACCGTCGCGGTGACCCGTCGGTGAAGGCGTCAGGTCGATGAACGCAGCACAGCCTGACAACAAGCCAGTGGCGCAAGCTAGTGCTTACGGGCACAGCCACAGTGCGCGGAGTAGAATTCGGGTAGAGAAGATCCGCGTCGGTCCATGATGTTCAATCGAACCGCGCCGACAAGTCCGTCCACGGGGCGATCTCTGGCCAGTCATAACCCTGTGTCGTCGCCAATGCCTCGTCCAGGGTCGCCAGATCATTATCGTGTGTGTCCGGTTTTTGGTGGATGGCATTCTGCCCACCAGCATTGTGTGATCGAAAACATACAGGTCATAATGGTTTGACAAATGATGGAAACCGCATCAGGCGAAACGAAATCAGAGCAGACAGCCACACTTACCAGGCGTGCTTGGTAGACTTATAAACATGGGAACTCAACTCCCGAAGCGAGATCGCGAGATCTGTATATAAAGCGTGTCCGCGGAGTAGTCCGCGTTTGCATTGTATTGCGGAGCTAATAATAACGGGAGAGGAGAGCCCTTCCTCTTCATCCCATTGCGTTCTAATTCTTCCTTTTTCTCGTGACCAAAACTGCAATCTCAATCTGTCCCCTCTATCCAGCTTTCACATGACCTTGGCCGAGGGACCTGGCCCTTCCGCGAGCAGGTGGTCCAATGGCGGAGGGAGGTTGGTAACGTAGGGTGCCGAAGGAAATTAGCCGCCAATATATGGAAGCCGCATGGAAGCCCAAAGGGCGACGGTGCTTTAGTTGACTCCCTGGCAACCCCGCATTAGAGTTCCCTTGGTGATCCTTCCGGTATAGCCTACGTGCAGTGTCGTCAAGTACATAATGGACTGGGGGAATCCACGTGCAGCTCTAGTAGGTGCTGTGATTGACGGCAAGATGGCATTTCGTCCTGCTATCTGTATTTAGGGTTAGTATTCCATCAAATGGCTCTCGCACGACTGCTCTTGTATGTCCCCGCATTGCTCGGCAGAGCCCTCGCGTACCACAAGGCAAATGATCCGAGCAGGCCGACGCTTGTGGGAAACAACTTCACCTTCTAGGTCTGGGGCAACGGCATCCCAGGATATCACCTGTTCTACGCAGATGGTTAGTGTTTCAGGCTCCAGTTAGTGCCTTAGCACCACATACTGGCTTTTCTAGCCAACACAAAGCGAATACTTGCGTGAGGAACCAGAAGGATTCCTTACTCCACTACGCACCAATGGTTCCTATCTATACTAATTATCTAAGAGGTAACTTGTACCTTGCTCTGCTGCTCTGTGGAGAAGAGCCTTCAGATCACGGAGCACTGCTTTAGAGGCGCGGCCCTGCTCTGCGACGGAGCAATGTCTTGGCACGGAGCAGACACAGTGCGACTTAGGGTGCGCAGGCCTCGCACCGTGACGCCTGCGGAGACACGTCGGTCCGTCCCGGCCACAAGGGTAGCCTGCAGGTCGTTACACTTTTCCATTACTTTTTTTTAAAATTACTTATAACTTTTATTAAGTTAAGGTATAAAGGAGGATATTAATTAATATTTGCTTTTCTTTAATATCTTATTATTTATCTTAATTTAAGTTATAATCTTATTAGGTAAAGTATTTATTTAATTGTTATCTTCTTTATTTATTATTTAAATAACTAAACTATTAATATAAGTAATATAAATTGTTTATAATCTTTTAAGTAGTAGTGTAAATCTAACTTTTTCACTTAACAATATTCTTAAACATAATGTTTAAATTTATAATCTCAATGTCACGTCCTTCCCCGCCGGGTTAGGTAGCTTTTAATAAGGTAATTAACCCCTGTAAGCTTCGTATCACTCTTTATGTATCATGTCCAGCTATTTCCACACCTCTCCTTTTTATCTAGCATGTCATTAAGTGGAGCATGTCATTAAGTGGAGCATGTCATCAATTGGAGCATGTCTGTGACGACCCTGCAGGCCGTCACTTGGGCCGGGGCGACCCGACAAATCCCCCGCAGAAGGAACAGTGTAAGAGGACGGTACACACCGCCCAGACGCACTAAGCCAGGGGTACAAAGACCCGAAGCCCCTACGACCAGTAAGAAAGAGCTTGGTGGTCTATAAGAACTGACAAAACCAAGCACTATTCAGTTAACTGCTTAGCCGTAACTGCGTAGTGCACCACTAAGTATAACAGATTAAGCAAGGTACAAAGTACCTCCTAATTAATTAGTATAAATAGCTATAGTTATGCCCACAACTACTATAAGGGACTTTAGTTCCTCACGCTAGTATTCAATTGTTCATTTATATCCTACTATTTAGACTTACCTCTGTGTATTATAGTGACAGCGACCTATATTAACATTAACCCCCCCCCTGTCTAGGAGTGCTAGCTTAGCAAACCGTCTTCAGAACGCCCCTTACCTGTTAGCATCCTACTATACGTTCTGTCTTAACCTACATTAGTCCTTTTAAGGCCTGTATTAAGTGCAGGTTATAATACGATATTAACGTCCTAATTCTGAACACTGTTTATTAAATTCCTAAATATTACCTCTTTCCCGCTACTAATATATCAACCTCTGGAAAAGGCAAGGAGCCTAAGGAAGTTTAAGCCCAGTCTTAACTCCCCACCGTTGATAAGTTAGCTGCACGCCTTAAAGAGTTGAACCTTAATTAGTAGGGGCTAGTTAAGGAACTTAATAAAGCCTTCCTTAAAGATATTAAAAACCGTATTAGTCTTATTAAGAAACTCTAAGCCTGATTTAATACTATTAAGTTAGAGAATAACGACCTTAAGGGATTGTAAAAGAAATAAGTAAAGCTCCCCTTACCATTACGCTTTAAAGGAGATTTTACGTAACTAAAGTTTTAGATAACCTAGCTTTAAAGTTATGTTATTTATTATAATAAGCAGTTCTTTAAGGAAGAAGGAAAGGTTAAGTTTATTAAAGCCCTGCTAAACAAAGTAACTGTTTATTAATATAAACCTTATGTAAAGATAATTAATAATCTCTTTATAAACAGAGCACGTAAGGAAACCTTAAAGACTTAAGCCCTTTTCGATAACTTTGACGTTTTTATCGACTAACTCCAGACCGAGTTTAGAGAACTAGACGCCCTAAGGCAAGTTAAATAACGCCTTATGGCTTTAAGGCAGACGTTATCAGTCTTTAAGTTCTCCACATACTTTAAGTTAAAAGTAGCTAAAACTAAACTTGGCTAAGAAGCTTTAGTAATGCTGTTTTAAAGCAGCTTAAAGGAGTATATTACTAAAGACCTTTATAAAGAGGATTAACTAAACTGTCTTCAGGAGCTGGTTGAGATAACCATTAAGGCTAACAATCGGTACTATAACTACCATTATTAAAAGAACTTCTAAAAGGAACAAGCTCCCTACTAATTAAGTAAACTTAAAAAGGGGAATTAGTTAACTGTAATAAGCTATTATCCTAAACTGATAAATATTAGTATAGTAAACTGTTAAAACTAACTTAATTATAATAAACCTTAATAATAACAGCAGTAGAAACAGACTAAAGACTTATCTTAAGTCTAATACTTTAACTACAGTAAGAAAAGCTATATAGTGTAGCAGTGCCTATCGTTAAAGTAAGTTGATTAAAAGCTAGTTTCTAAAGGAGGAAAACACGTTAAGTTTAACTTAAGAGACGTTTATATTAAGATAGTAAGTAACGAAGAAGACTGCACCTAAATAGATAAGTGTAAGTTAAAGGGAGAAGAAGTAAAAGAACTTTAAGACGTAGCATATCTAGCCTTTAAAGGTATTTTAGAAAAGTTAGCTATAGAAATACAGGTTATTATAAACCGACTCTTAAATAGAAACTTAAGACAGTTAAAGGTATAGGTTACAGAAGACCGACTTTAAGAAGAAATGTTCTAATTAGCTATTGCAGGCCTTAAAAACCTTACCTTATAAGCTTAGGAATTAAAGAAGTTTAGAAAGGACCTTAACTTAAACCTTATTAAGATAATAGAGGAAGTTAAAGAGCTAGCCTTTTAAGCTACTTAAACGGTAAAGTAAGCCTTAGAAAGTAAAAGGGAGTAGATTAAAAGAGTTAAGCTAGAAAAACGGAAGTTCTTCTTAACAGTACCTTTTAGTACTTTTAAACACTTTAAGTACGCTAAGTAGATCAGCACCCTTACCTCCTTAAAAGAAGAACAGCTTAGATAACTACCTTACATTAAAGCTAGTGTACCTTAAACTAATACCTTAAGGGTCCCCCAGGAAGGTATAAAGTAAGTATATTAGAGAAGGGTTCAGGAATTAAAGGAAAGACATTAGGAGCTAGTAGACGAAATAGAGGACCTGCAAGTTAAGGGCCTTACTGTAATGTTTAAAGATAGAACAGTAAAGGTTAGGTTATAACTTTATAATAAAGTCCGTTTCACTAACTAACTTAAGTATTAACTCGTTAAGGAAGATTATTTCGTGGAAGAACAAGCTAGTTTACTATTACTTAAGTTTTAAGAAGAAGTTAAAGAAAAGTAACGTATACGGAAGCAGATAAAAGAAGAAAAGAAATAAGGTACTATTTCTCCTGTTTTATACTTTATAATTACAGCAGTTACAGTTAACATCGACTACTCTAGTTCTAAGGATATACTGTAGATTAACTGCGTATATAATAACTGCACTTTTAACTAATATAGTAAGTTTAAAACTCTTTATAACTACTTTCCTAATATATAAAGACAGAACTACACTATTATAAGAGTAAAGTTAAAGCCAGCTTACTACCAAGTCTCCTACTCCCTAATAAGAGAATCTAATAATAAATGAAAGGTTACCGTTATTAACTAAACCCTTATAACTTACTAATAAGGAGGGTTATTTAATAACTACCTAATTGTGACGTGTTTACTACACCTTAAGGGAAAAGTTAAAGAGTAGTAGAAATAAGCAGATTATTAACAGATTTAAGAGTAAGAAGACATTACTATAATTTAGTTTTATAAAGTATATTATTAACTTATTAAAGAGTTTTAAAACATTAAACCGTTTAAAGTTAACTGGACGTTAAGGTGTGAAAACTTAAGAAAGGTTAATTGCTAAGTTTACTAAAATTACTTATTTTTCTAAAAAGAGCTGGGAAAAGGTTACAGGCCCTTTAAAAGGGCTGGAAACTAATAGTTCGCTAATTAGTAAAAACCTTAAGAAGAAGAAGAGGTATTTAAAGGTTAGGTTAGATAAGACTTTAAAGATAAGTGATTACTATAACTTAAATATTAAAGAAATATAAGCATTATTCTGTTAGTGTTAACCTAACAGGCGGAAAAGGAAAGCTGTTTAAGGTAAGAGCAGTAATTAATAGTAAGAGTGCTTTTAACTTAATACACCCCTTATTAGTTAACTGAAAGAAACTCCTTAAGGAAGAGTATAAAGAGGCTATTCCCATTTGAAATGGAGAAGGAGGCTTATATTAGTATAATAATAGTAAAGTTACTTACCACTTACTACTCTTAATTAAAGTAGATAAGGATAAATAATAAGTAGACTTTAACGTTACACTAGTTACAGGGTATAATATAATCTTAAGTTTACTTTAGTTAGAAAAGTATAACTTAGTAATTAATTAGAGGAGTAATTACCTTACCTTTAGTAAATCTCCTAATAGTAATCACCGTTTAAAGAAGGCTAAGAAAGTACTGAACTGCTTTAAAGATGTACGAAGCATTTAAAAATACACTAAACCCTTAGAATTAAATACGGTTTAGGTTAGGTTTATTAAAACAGTTAAAGGACTAAAGAGTTTACTGTATTATTTAAATAACGATTTAGAAGGTAAAAAGAAGTAAGAAGCTAATCTATAGATAAGCGAAGAAGTTAACTTATTTAAAGTACTTACAGAGTATAGGAAGTTTACTCTGTTTTGAAAAAAGATACTGTAATTATTAGATTACAGACTGTAAGATTATAAAATTAAGTTAAAACTGAAAGTAAAGTTCCGTAGTTTCTAACCTTACTACTTAAACCCCTAACAGGCCGAAACCTTAAGGGAGTACGTTAATAAGAATCTGAAAAATAGATTTATTATAAAGTCCCAGTCTCTAGTAAAGTACCTAGTGTTATTTATCTTAAGGAAGGGAGATGGTAAGTTACGTATAGTTATTAATTACTGAACGTTAAACGAGAATACGATTAAGAATTGTTACCTACTGCCACTTATTACAGAAATGTAAGAATAAATTACTAAAGTAAATTAGTTCTTTAGCCTTAACTTCCTTATAGGGTTTAACTACGTTAAAGTGAAGGAAGAGGATAAGTATAAGATAGCTTTTCGGACTTATAACAGGTATTACTAACATTATGTTATATTTATAAAGTTAATAAATACCCCTGTAATTTTTTAAAGCCTTATTAACAGTGTTCTTTACCCCTTCCTTAATAAGTTTATCTTTATGTATTTAAATAACGTTTTAATTTATTCCAAAACTTTAAAAGAATACTGAAAGCACGTACGATAGGTTCTAATAGCTTTTAAAAAAGTGAAGCTGATAGTAAACTTAAAAAAGAGTTATTTCCACGTTTAGGAACTAAATTACTTCAGATTTAGAGTAACCCTTAGAAAGCTCGAAATGTAACTAGAGAAGATAAAGACAGTTAAGGATTAGCTTACTTTGAAGAATTAAATAAAGTTATAAGCCTTTATCAGCTTTATAAACTTCTATCGATACTTTATTAAATACTTTACGAAAATCGTAAAATCACTATACGAGCTTATAAAGATAAGTAAACCGTTTAAGTAGACTAATAAGTAATAGAAGGTATTTAAAGACCTTAAGTACGCTTTTACTATAGTATTAATCCTAACTCTCCCTAATTTCTTAAAACCTTTTTAAATTAAGATAGATTCCTTAGAATTCGCTATTAATAAAGAACTTAATTAAGTTTAAGATAACAAGAAACGTTACCTAATTACCTTTTTATCAAAAGAGATTTACAGCTTAACCTTACGTTACCTAATCTATAATAAGGAATTAATAATAATTATTTAATGCTTTACTAAGTAAGCACTGTACCTAAGCGGTACGAAAGAACTAGTCTAAGTGTTGGGTTTTTACAACCCTAACCCGGCCAGTGTGGTTAGAACAGTGTGGCTGGATCCACGCAGCCGCTCCGCGGCTGCATCCGTGGATCTGCACAGCCAAGAACGCCAGACTCCACTGCCAACCTCGTATTCAGTCAGCCAACCTCGCTTCGCAGAAGCGAGTGTGGCCAATGCACTCCGTGCACTGGCCACCCTCACGGCTATAATAACACGGCTTCCACTCTCGAAGATAGAAATAATGAATCACCTTTAACACACACTGTTTTCCAATGCCTTAACCCCTTTTACTTTTCAACACTAAGTCTTTTCAGACTATAATAACCTTTAGTACTTCTTAATGAAGGAATTTAGCTTACAGTAAGTATAGTAAGTAGAGTTAATAGCCCTATTCTACTTTTAAATCTATTATATTAAAGGAAAAGATAATAAGTAAGCTAATACCTTTAGTTAGAGATAAGATTATAAAGATACTAATCTAATCTTAATTTCCGTTACTATATTTAATAAAGTTAAGAACGGTACATTAGAATATACATTATAAGTATCAGATGACTAGACTCTAGAATAAACTATTAACGTTTATATAAACTTATAAACAGAGTATAATATCTATTAGTAATAATAGGACTTCTAAATAAGAAGGTTAGTGGAAAGTACTTACGAACATAAGTGCTCCTTAGGAGACTTCCTAAAGCACGTACAGGATCGTAATAAAAAGTGCCCAGTATACCTAAATTACAATAAAACCAGTTATTAGCTAAAACAGCTGTTAGAAGGTATAGACAGCGTGCTTAAACTAGGAGCAAAGCTCTAATATTAAGAGAAACTGTATATTTATAACTTAGATAAATAGAAGGAGTATATCTAGTAAGTTTATAAATCTTAACTTAAAAGACATATAAGTTAAATTAAGACTTTTATATAAACTTAGTAAACGTACGCCTTCTTAAGAATGAAGAAGTTAGTTAAGGAAGTAGTTAATAACTGTAACGTCTGCTACTGAAAGCAGAACCAACATTATAAGCCTTACGGACTTTTTAAACTACTCCCTATACTACAAGTGCTATAAAACTCTATCTTGCTCGATTTCGTTACTAAGATTCTAAAGTTTAAGGATCTTATTACAGGAGTTACTTATAATTAAGTCCTTATAGTAATTAACAGATTAATAAAGTAGCTTTACTTTTTACTAACCTTAAAGGATATAACAGCAGAATAACTTACCTATGTCTTTAAAAAAGAGGTAATCTTATAATACCTTTAGCTAGATTATATCGTTACAGATTGAGATAAACTGATTGTGTTGAAGTTCTAGTAAGGGTTAATGTAAAGAATAAGTGTAAAGAGTAAGCTTTTAATAGCCTTCTACTTACAAATAGATAGTTAAATAGAACGAGTTAACTAAATATTTATAACGTATCTTTAGGCTTACATTAACTTTAAACAGGATAATTAGCTTAAGCTATTACTAACAGTATAAATAGTTTATAATATAACGTTAATTAAGTTAACAGGTATATTACCGTTCTTCACTAATTACGGTAAGGAGCTTAAGCTCCGTCAAAGCCCACTAACTAGCGCCCCTTAAGCTACAGTCCGTATAGACTAGATGTAAGAATTACATAACTACCTATAAGTTAAATTTAAGTTTATATATAAACGAATAAAGAAGTTGTTGAAATGCAAAAGGGGTCAAGGCATTGGAAAGCAGTGTGTGTTGAAGGTGATTAATTCTTTCTATCTTCGAGAGTGGAAGCCGTGTTATTATAGCCGTGAGGGTGGCCAGTGCACGGAGTGCA
>Ga0247758_1000273_pt1 | contig 45435 bp, 45 predicted proteins | sample UWRJL156409C4_FD_180950 | JGI IMG/M metagenome (GOLD analysis project Ga0247758, IMG submission 180950) | Plant litter microbial communities from Arlington Agricultural Research Station in Wisconsin, United States - UWRJ-L156-409C-4 | ecosystem: Environmental > Terrestrial > Plant litter >...
GCGGTCGATGAATGAGCAATAGTAAAGGCTGGAACGGGAAAGAAGCATTTCTGCGGTGTCAAACTAATGTTGATTCTGCGCGAGTTTGGAGTTTAGCGATTGGCTTTTATTGTGGTTTGGGTTCTACCCTCGAGAGAGAGAAGGGATGGACGGATATGCGGATGGTACCTCTGGGAAAGGACCATAATGGACAAGGATGATGCGTTGTGGTTTTCGGATGCTATGCTAGCTGGCGAGTGAGAGGGGGATGAGATGACTGACTATTTGTAGGACGGAATGGGAGAAACTTGAGGGTTCGGCCCGGGACGATATAGATAGAGCTATCCAATCATGACAGCGATGATTCTGCCGTGTTTTGTTTCCTCCCCCTTTGCAAGAAAAAACGCCTTGCTTTGGTATCTAAGTATTTGAAGCTTCGCAACTACTATTTCTGCTACCACATGCAACATATTTGTCATAATTATTGTGTCAATTGCCGTCTTGACTCGTTGCAGTCCTCATGCCATCTCCTCTCTCTTCTCCCTCGCCCAAGCAGCCCAGTCTATCCGCTCCGAGTCATCAAACCGGTCGCCCTCCTTCCACGCTCGCTCCTCCCACGCGCCCAGCCCACACAAATGGCGCATCGTGGGTCGTCCGTGTGGACAGTTCCAGGGTTTCTCCATCTCGCCCATGTGACGTACTACCTTCTCCATCTGGCGCTGCGACAGCGCACGCCCAATCATGATGCTGCTTCGACAGGCGCGCATGGCGAACATCTTGCGGACCTTTGACGGGCGGGGCACGGTGGTGGCGCTAGAAGACGGGTTGTCTCCCAGAAGGAAGATAAGCTCTTCGAGGTCGGAGACGGAGAATGTCGTCTCACGGCTGAGCGGGAGACTGAGGAGTTGACAGCGGGCGCCGACGGGGCGGTCGCCTGACTGGTCGACACTGACAACGAATCCGTTACGCTCGAGTGCTGTCGCGTGCTCGATGATGATCTCCTCTTCGACTGCGGTCAACTCGAGGGTCTTTGGCTGGACAAGGCGCTGCGACTGAACGACCGTGCTTGCTTGCAGACGCTCGAAGTTGTATTTTTCGTCTGAGGCATGCTGGTCAATGATGAAGAGCTCGTCGTCAGCCGAAGGAGGTTGTTGGGTCTCGCTTGATACTTCTGGGGAGGAGGGCTTCGGTGCAGCTTCGCGGACGGCGAGGACGAAGCCGAGGTTGAACTGCCCCACGATTCTCATGTTGGCGAAATCGGTCTTGGAGATCTTGAGCGAGAGCTTCTCTTCTGCGTTCTCAACTTCCAAGCCGCCTGCTTCGTCTTCGGCGGTTTGGCTGCCTGGCTGGGGTAGACTGGACTCCCAGGCGGCAACCTGTCTGCGAAGAGTGTCCAGATTGACATTGACCCCCTGTTGAAGGTTGAGAGTCGATTCCTTCCGTTTAGACAGCCCCTTTAGGAGCATTTGGGAGCGCCTCTCCTTGTCTTCTACCAGCTCCGGCACTGCCTTGGCCTCGGCCGCATCAATCATATCCTGAACCTTTTTGTCTTCTTGAGCCTTCTTTTCGTCATCATCCACGTATGCTTCATCGTCATCCATCTCCTTCTCACTGCCGTTAGATGGCGACTCGGCGGGCTCTGCTGGGCCATTCTCGTCTCCCGGCAAACCTGGGGTTTCATCCCCTATTTTGCTCTTGAGCCGAGAAGTCCACGGGGTTGTTGGAGCCTCTAGTTCCTCATCTTGCTCCTCTTGCTCCTCTTGCTCCTGCTCTTGCTCCCCTTCTTCTTTCATCTCCCCGCCCTCTTCTCCTTCTTCCTCCTCCTCCTCGGCCATCTTTTCATCGGCCTCGCCTTCACGCTGGCTTACAAACAAAGAGTCTTCGTCTTCATCAACATCTTCCTCGTCGCTTAATGGTGCCTCTATATCCTCCATAGTGATGTTGAGTTCACTTCCATCGTCCTTCTGAGTCGACGCTGAGGCGGAGAATAATTGAGTTAGACGGCCCCCAAAGGAGGGCACCGGAATGGAGCGGGTTGCAACTCTGCCCAATGACGCTGAGCTACTGACCACGGTGGGTTTTTCTGCCTTCAACCGCTTAGCAGGGGATCCAATAATGCCCGTCATGGCCTCGTCGCCAATTGTTATTGTTGCTATTTCCTGAGCCGCCATCCTGAAGGGTCGAACAGGCGATACGTGCTGGGATCTCGGTGGTTGAGAGGGTGGTGGAATGGCGGCCACTCGCACCTCCATTCTTGGAAAGTCCATGTCCTCGCGACGAGTTTCCGCGGCTTGATGGGGGGTGTCCAGTTCCTCTTCACCAGAATCGTCATAAATGTTCTCCTGTGGTGTAGGTGCCCTTTTAGGCCCTGTATCTCCGATGGACCTATCTGCCTCATTCCCATCGAGCGGTTTCTCGCTGGAGAGTGCATCCGCTCTGCTGTTTTTACGCACAGCAAGGGCTGAGGGATCGGAGCCATCTCGAGCATCAGACTTCCTCTCCAGCCATCTCGACATCAACGATGAGGTCTGCAAATTTGCAGACGACGCTCTGGTTATGATGGGTCGGATACTTGACTTCTTTGAGACAATCATGGGTTTCTCGTTCACCGCCCTCCTTTCACTGTCCGCTTCTGACCCTTCGTCACTGGAGAGCTCATCGTCATGATCTTGGCTGGACAGGTCCTCTTCAGGCCCATCTACCACTTTGGTTGACTGGGCTGATACTAGTGTGGGTGTTCCTAAGCTTGCACCCACCGCTCTCTTAAACGGTGTGATCTTCTGAGCAGGGGTTTGTGCTACAGGAATCGTCACATCCTGAGTCTCAAACAGCTCTGTTAGAGACTCTCTGAGCGTGTCGAGCATCTGGCCTTGGTCGTGTAGCAAGATGGTTCGCTTATCTGGACTGACGTTCACATCATAGAGATGAGTGTCTAACTGGATATCGGCAAATATGAAGGGTGTTTGCGGGGCGTTGTATGACCTGTATACCTCGTTTATTACTTTCGCAAACTGAGGGAGACCACAAGGCCGGCCATTGACGTAGAACATCTGACGGTCGGGTGTCTGCCGGCCTTCGCCGTGAGACGGACGTGACACATGCCCCACGACCCGAACCTCGGTGGTACTGTCGTCATCCGCAGCCTTGCCCTTTTTACCGGGGCCAGCCGTAGGCTTGAGTTCCAGCTTGAGGTCCAACGTGATCAGTGCGTTCGCCGTCTTCACGCCAAAAATATTGATGATATTATCACGGGTGGTGGGGTTCCCCTTAGTCGAGAACATCACCATGCGTTTCCCCTTGGTGGGCTGCTGGGAGACGGTAAATTTGATGCCGGTCTGCACGCAAGCATATTGGTTCAGCAAGTTGATTACCTTGCCCCATTCCCGCTTGATATTCCTCTCTAGCTCGCGGCGACGAACAGGAAGGGTGCGGAAGAGGTCTTCGACGAAAACAACCGTCCCCTTCTGGCCTGAGACCACACTGGTACCCTTGAGCTTCCCGGACGTCTCGAACTCAAGTCGCTTCGCGCGGGGAGCATCTTGCTGGGTGCATGTAACGATGGATAAGCGAGCCAGCGCAGAGAGGGACGAAAGCGCCTCGCCGCGGAAGCCAAACGTTTGCAGCGTCGTCAAATCATCATAGGATGACAGCTTTGACGTGTAGTGCTTTAATGCAAGTGATTCATAGTTTTGAGGCGAGATGCCGGAGCCATTGTCCTGGACCTCGATGGCATCCAGGCCCTGATTCTTGAAGCGAACCTCTTCGGCACTCGTCAGTTTGTGGGCCTTCGGCTTCCAGAAAGCTTCTATCTCACCGATGTTGGTTGCCCCAGCGTCGATGCTGTTTTCCACCAGTTCTTTTGCTACGGAACATAAATCAACTATGACTTGGCCCGACTGGATTTGATGGACCTGGCACCCTGTTAGTGACTCGCGAGTCGGGAATATTTCCAAACTGGTGAATTGTTTGGTTCGCTCGGGGCTACACACCGTGCTGGAGCCGATGGCTTTGATGGTGACATTTGCGGCCATAATCCCGGCTGCGAGCAAAGCGCATGCTATCAACTGAGCAAGCGGGTAGATTGTACACTTTCCATGTCACCTTTTGGCGAAGCGAATGCCTAGCAACGCCCGTTCAAAGAGTATTACGTGATGGTGGCTTACCCATGGCGCCTGCACGCGCCAGACGCGTCGCAGCGCGTCGATAAGCTAATTGAGCTCGATTACCCCGCCACTTCCCGTCTGCCGCGTCTTTATCGAATAGGAGCGCGCTTTAACCAAGCCCCAAACCTCAGCTGCGCGAACTCCAAAAGTCCCGACAGAGATTGCATCCGCCAGAAGGGAGCAAACCAGATCGTTCAGTTCGACAGTCAAATCTATGATAGCCTGGCTGCTGTGCAACACACCCATCTCCCTCACCGCACCAATGGCCCAGCAACCGAGTCAAATCCATCCAGGGGCTTTTCATATCGGGTTTTTGCACATTGCAGTGTCACAGGGATGTAACCCCTAATACCGTCCGTCCTCTGTTTCCATCGTGGAACTGCGCGCACGCGAGATGTTCCCTCTCCATTTCTCATCTTACAAAGCAGTCTGGGTGTGGTGCTTTGTAACAAGCAGGTCTTACCTCGTCCTCACGAGCTGGAACGGACCGAGCTGATTCAACAAGCGCCGGGGGCTCCGTTGACAAAAACCAAGTGCCGACCTCCACGTGGGTCTCAACTCCTCCTTGCCGGCCTGCCCCCCACGCCCTGGGCCCACAATTTTCAGAATCTGGTTGCACCAGCGCCCACCAGCCACCTGACTCGCAAGCCTCTTTTGCCTTGTCGCCAAACCCCATGGCGCAAACCGAGAAGCACGGAACAAAGCATCGCGCTTTGGACCCCAGACCGACCTGTCTACGGACTACGCATGCCTCTCTGACGCCCGAATGATACGCTTGGCTGGAATTTGGGCGGCAGCCGGCCCGGGTCCCAAGATATGAAATCTCCGGCAGCCGGCAGAATCAACACGAACACAGTAGCCAGCGCCTGAAACGACGTGCAGCTGTCTGATTATGACGTTATTCCATTGGCCATGGGGCCATCAAACGGTCAACCGATCTGGCCGGCGGGGAAGAAATCTACGCCCCTCGCGTGCTCTCACTGTCCGGGTTTTCAACCTCGTTGCGGCTTTTAACTGAGCACAACCATGGATATGCCCCGCGAGCGTTGTCATAACAGCCGTACGAACCTCACAATGCCCCCAACAGCCAGATGAGTAGTCGGAAGATAATGCAGGACCATACACTAGACGAGCAAGACCGTTTGGCATGTGCTGACGACAACAGTTGTCCCCGAATCTAGCAGGTAATAGCTGCATCTTTGTTGCATTGGACACGGCGGCCCGATGGTACATGCTGCTTGCTCGTCTTCTAAACTACTGCGGAGTTCGGACCTCGACTACCACAGACCTGGTGGGTTCCAGGTTGCGTCAGCCCTTACTTTCGTTGCCTTGCATGTTACCAGAAGCTGGCAGAATCAAGGGCGATTATCATGGCGACATACTGTGTAAATGTCGCAAGATGACCGCCCAATGAAAATGAAAATTCGGTTACGTGCTGCCGCCCACGGCCGCGAAAGCCGGCTGCCGCATCCTATCTTTTTGCTTCCGCAGTATTCATTAGTGATATGGGTCAGATGAATATATGTGGAAGATTCATAATCGGGGCTTATTACCATAGCTGTGATATACTAATCCTTATGGTTGGCCGCATCAGCGGAAGTCACGTCTCATACGACTATTAACAAGAGATAAAATATTCAAAAATTCGACAGACCGAGAAGCGAAAGCAAACATAGAACATAAATGCTCCCGGAAAGCTCGATATTGCAACTCGGCACGCGCCAACGAACTTCATTGTGCGGGTGTACCTGTTTCCTGCTGGATGGGATGCACCGGCCAAGAGCCCGGTGCAGCTAACAAGCTCTCATAGATTGGAGACCTGGTAGAACGGTTGACGTGAGGGTGCTCTTCCTGCAGGTAGCGGGCACGGTTAATATCACGGCCCGCAACACAAAACTTGCCTGGTGGAAGAACATTGAACGGCTCGGTCATCTGTAATCTGTTCAGTGCGACCATCCGATAGCTGCCCGTAGCCCGTAGCAGTACGGGATGAGGTGCGCATATCTATGTCTCCCGTTCCCAGGCATTGTATGGGATAGTTTATCGTGGCGCTCCCTCTTTTTCCTCCTATCTCACAAGCCCCTCGTTTGCTAGATGTTGCTAGCCTTTCCAGTTGTCATTCGCTACCTGAGGAGCTCGACATCCCATTGGAACTCGAAACATTCGTTGAAAATCTGCGCCCGAGCCCTGCATTGCCGTCACGGCTGTCGTGTCACCGAATCACGAGCTTGCCGCCCCAACTCAGCACACCTGGGTACCCTCGCTTCCGATTGCCATCGCCCGGGGCAGCATCAGGTTTGAAATCCAGGATCGAGTGCTGCCAACTTTCGCTCCGCGCTGTGGTCTGCATTATTGGAGGCTCCGTTGTTTCCAGAACGAAAAGCGACCTTCCCCACCTGTGACGCAAGCACGGGCCTGAGATGCACCTGGGCCCAGCGATTTTGGTTCCGAAGTGCTGATATCCACACCAAATCATCTTGGAGACCCACTTCAACACTAGCACCGACGCTTGTTTCCAAGCTAAAGCACGGCCGATAATAATTACAAGCGCTGCAAGTGGACAAGCTTGTGGATTTGGATTTGGGGGTGCCGCACCACGCCTGCGACCTCTCACACCAATGTCCGCTCGCAGCCATCACCTCAACTGCCTTTTTTCCTGATAGCGATTGCCCACGTCTGGGAATGCTTGGGGTACTAGCCTTGCTTCCGTGAACGGAAAGAAGGAAGTCAGCACCGGGAACCCACGAGAAGCAGAACGGACCGGGAAGGTCACGTCAAGCCGCGTTCGTGCGTTATCCTGGGTCCATGCCTGGCATTCCATCCGCCCCCTCGACCTTCCCTCGCTTGGCCAATCCCGCATCCGAAACCTGAGCGAGCAACACATCTTGTGCCACCGTCCCGTGGCAAAAGTCTCGCAACACCTAGGCTGGAATGAGGAGGCGCTCGTCAGGGTCCTCGGAAGACGGTGATAATTCTCCTGTCGAGGCTCCTCATCTCAATCCGCTCCCCAGTCGGCCAGTGATAGATCTCTGGTCCTCGGCGCCAAACCAACAACCGACGGCAAAGCTCGATCGACGCCGCAGCGCCGACAAACGACCAGCGCTGGCACAGAATCGGCGCTCCAGCAACGTCAATTGGAAACCCTCAGACCCTCGCGATGGACCGATAGCAAATCCCGCCTCAGCCGCATATCCGTTATCGTCGCCGCCCCTTCTGCCCGCGAACGGGGGGCAGGCAAGGGAGATGGAGAAAGCTCAGGAGTCCAGGTTCGCTGGGCGGCGCTCGAGGTTGCGAAGTCCCTGGGCAATCACCATCGCGACTCTCATCACTTCGATCCTCGGCATTGGTTTCCTGGTCGCCGTCCTCTATTCGTCTGTCACGCGGCAACTCGATCCTAAGGGCTGTCGCATGTCGTACATGCGACCCGGGTACGCAAAACTTGACGACTTCGACACGGAGCACACCCGCTTTGCGAGCAAATACTCGCTCTACCTTTACCGTGAGCAGGGAATTGATCATGGCACAAAGGTATGCGCCCGTTACGGAGCAGTTATCACGCCCTTTTCACTAACCAACCGTCTCTGCGCAGGTCAAGGGCGTCCCTATCCTCTTCATCCCCGGCAATGCCGGCAGCTACAAACAAGTGCGCCCCATCGCCGCCGAGGCAGCCAATTATTTTCATGATGTGTTGCAACACGACGAGCAAGCCATCAAGGCGGGGGTCCAGAGCTTGGATTTCTTCACGGTTGATTTCAACGAGGACATAACGGCCTTTCATGGCCAAACTTTGCTTGACCAGGCTGAGTACCTGAACGAGGCCATCCGATATATTCTCTCCCTCTACCTCGACCCGCGAGCGTCTGACAGAGATCCCGATCTTCCTGACCCGACATCCGTGATCATTTTGGGCCACTCGATGGGTGGCATCGTCGCACGGACGATGCTTATCATGCCGAACTACCAATCGAACTCGATCAATACTATTGTCACCATGTCTGCCCCCCATGCTCGCCCGCCGGTATCGTTCGATAGACAAATTGTCAAGATCTACCAGGATATTAACAACTACTGGAGACATGCATATTCGCAGCAGTGGGCGAACAACAACCCCCTGTGGCATGTCACTCTAGTATCCATCGCAGGAGGAGGACTCGATACGGTGGTCCCGTCAGATTACGCGAGCGTGGAGTCTCTCGTTCCCGACACACATGGATTCACGGCATTCACTTCTACTGTCCCCAATGTGTGGACAAGTATGGATCACGCCGCCATTCTATGGTGCGACCAGTTTCGCAAGGTCCTTACGCGTGCCATCTTCGATGTTATGGATATCAACAGGGCAACGCAGACAAAGCCGAGGGCGGAGCGTATGCGAGTCTTCAAGAAATGGTTTCTCACCGGTATGGAAACTGTGGCAGAGAAAACAGTGCCTCTCAAGGATCCAACCACGCTTCTCACGCTCGAGGATAACTCCAACTCTATCATTGCGCAAGGAGAGCGATTGGTCTTGAGGAAGCTTGGGACAAGTGGTGCGGCACGCGCGCATCTTCTGCCTATTCCGCCGCCGGGATCGCCCAACATCAAGCAGTTCACTCTTCTTACAGATCAGAAGTTGGATAGTCCTGGGGAGAACGGCAAGCTAGAGGTCCTGTTTTGCAGTGTGTTCCCTCTGCAAGCCGGCCAGGCTAGCACTGTCTTCGCAAGCCACATGGACCTATCCGCGGACACTACTGGCTCCACGAGATTAGCGTGCAAAAATGCTGCCTCGGATGTCATCGCTTTGCCCGCATCTAGTCGATCGACGCGGCATCCGTTTGTTTCAGAGGATGAGAAGGAGGTGCCGCCCTTTTCTTATCTACAGTATAGTCTGGACGATATCTCCGAACATCAATTCGTAGCCGTTGTCGAGAAGACGACTACACCAACGTCCGGTTGGGTGATTGCCGAGTTTAGCGACCACTCTCAGTCGCACAGAACGAGGCATATCAGCCTGCGCCGCCTGCTTTCGTTCGGGATGAGACTCAGGCTCCCTGCCACACGACCAATGATGTGCGAGATCAAGGTCCCATCACTGCAGTCAAGCTTGCTGGCATATAACTTGCAAATCGGCAGTCAGTCTTGTGGTGACGGAGCTGAGCTGTTCACACCTCTCGTGAGGCAGTACTTGACAGAGCCATACGAGTCCAAGTTCTATGTCAACGCCAGACAGGTTACTGTCAGCCTTCACGGAGTTGCTCCATACGTGCCCCCGCCATTGATAAGGCGATCTTCGGAAGACGGCCTAAGCTTCCAGTTCTGGACAGACCCGACCTGCGACTCCAACATCAACGTCAAGTTGACGGTCGATGTCATGGGCAGCCTGGGCAAGTTATACATGCGCTACCGCACTGTATTCGCGGCCTTTCCACTACTTGTTGTTGCAATGGTCCTGCGCAAACAGTTCCGCATCTACGACACGTCTGGTGTTTTCATCTCCTTTTCGGAAAGCTTGGATATTTGTCTGAGACAGTCAATACCCTTGATGCTGGCATCTCTCACTCTCCTGTCCCTCTCAACCGGCAACCCCGCCCCAGCAGGCAATGCCAGTTTCTGGCACTGGAGAAACAGCACGTCTACGGCGATCGACTTTCATCAGAACGACTTACTGGTTGGAACCCAGGATCCGTTCTTCTGGTTCCTTGTTCCACTGATCGGACTTATCTGCATTGGAGTCTGCGTGGTGTTAAATTACATGACCCTTGCACTTACATGGCTGTTAGGTGTAACCTTCAACCTGCTGAGTTTCCGTCCCGGATGGACCCGCAACGACGAGCGACGGAGGATAGGGTCCTCGGCGGCATTCCTATCATCGTCCCCCCGACGACGAATAATCACGACCGTCATCCTTCTCGTCCTAGTCTCGACATTTATCCCATACCAGTTTGCGTATTTGGTCGCATGTTTGGTCCAGTTGACAACGACTGTCCGTGCCCAGCGGATTGCTTCAGAGTTACGGTCGAGCGCTAACTCCAACTTTTACAACTACGTCCACTCGCTTCTGGTCCTTATGCTGTGGATCCTCCCTATCAATATGCCGACACTCGTCGTCTGGGTCCACAATCTGGCGGTTCAGTGGCTTACACCATTCTCGTCACATCACAACGTTCTCTCAATCATGCCTTTCATCGTCTTGGTGGAGACATTGACGACAGGAAAGATGATACCACGAGTGAGCGGCCGCTTCCGACACTTTACCAGCATCTTGCTCTTCGCCATTTCTATATACGCGGCTGTGTACGGCGTCTCATACGCATATATGCTGCATTACCTGGTGAACTTAGTCGCTGCTTGGTTGGTGCTCGTCCACGCAACCTCGGATTCTTGGCCGTTTTCTGGCATTAGGTCTCTTTATCTGTACGAAGGCAACATCGATGAGCGCAAACGAGGCAAAGAACCATAGGCCCCCGATGGCTGACGAGTCTACAACCGACGCGCCGTTTCGGGCCTTGTGGCGTCACATATCTACCAATGTTCGAGCATGGATCGAAAGTTAGACATGCATTTTGATACCCCTCCGCGTTCCCGTTACGCAAAGTTTGGACAAGTTTGGACCCCTCGCTACTCCAAACAAGCTTCCCAGCCCTCGGCAGAAAGCCGATTGCTCTAGCAAGAAGCATGATGGCGGTTTCCCCCACCGCTATCCGTCAATGATACCCTTGCTTATAGGATAGGAGTCCGCCTCTCTATCTTTGAGCCGATTATTCTAGCGCTTGATTGCGAAGATGTTCTTGGAGTTGCACAGATGGCGTCCTGGCTTTTTCCATTCTTGCCCATATTCTCCTTACCTGCATCTGCATTGTCGGGGTTTCTTTATTTTCAGCGTGTTTTTAGTACCCGCGAAACTGTACGACAGATGCATCGGCCGTGGTCCCCGATGGGGTCGCACCTATGCTAGTGTCATGGCATTTTCGTCCTTGTCGAGCTGTATTCCTGTCGCCCGCCCTCACAATTTACGGGGGTTCATGGTTGCTTGGATATATCGGTGTGGAGTCTGAGGGGCGAGTTGTGGTCGGTGGTCGATCTCCTAGTCCTCGATTTGAACTTGTCACTTGGGATTGGGTTTTCTTGGCTGGAAGATGTTGCTCATCCGTTAATGTCTATATGTTTTTCCCTTCATGTCAAGTTAGCCCTCTTGGCAATGAGGTCAGGGGTTCCCGAGCGGTTCAGCCCCTGGCCCGTGGATAAGATATCCGTACATGCTGAGTGCCCCCGATTAGATGATAGAAACATGGAGGACTGCAAGAGGTTGGCGCAGGCTGACCACGGGGTGGGCTTAATCGTCGGCATGGGAACACTTATTGGTAACCGAACTGTTTGTATAGCCGCTCATAAGGGCCGGCATGTAAATAGAATATGGGGGAATTTTTGTATCTTTAGGGAGTTGTTATATCCAATGGAAGAGAGCCAAGGGAATTCATGATTAAGTCAAAAAGTATTGTTTTTGAGTGAGATGTGTTTTGTAATACGCCACAATGCATGCACCCAAATATGTAAACATTTGTTATACAATAAACAGTTTATATAAACAAACCACAAAAGGGGCTATATCCGTCATCATTACCGCATCCCGTCGTCCGATCCTATCCTAGCGCCTAGCAAGGTATGCAACCTAGTGATACAAAAACAGTTGATTCATCTTAACACCCAACTCCACCCTGGCAAATGTAGTCAGGGGAAGCTGACTATGTCACTCGAGAAGCTCTCTCCATTCAGACTGCCGCCGATCATGTGCTACCACGGCACGTCAAAGCTGCTCGGTCAAGGCTTTCATTACGCGCGCGTAGAACTTCGCGGCATGCGGTCGTGGGAAGGTGATCTCCTCGACGAGATAGTCGGGGAGCATGTCGATAAGCGCGCGGTCTCGGTTGGGGTCGAGCTGCGGCATGTAGAGAAATTGGGCATCGTCAAAGTTCTCTGAGGCGTCATTTGCAATGGCCAGCTTGAAGTGGAGTGCTATAGAGAGTCAGCTTAGGTGATGACTTCAGGGTGTGTAAGGGGTACATACTTCCGTTCCGGCTTGTCTGAATGCAGTCGTAGATGTCTTCCGCACCGTCACGCTTGACACCTCGGACAATGAGACCCGTCAGGTCGCCATACAGATCCTCCTTCAGCTGTGCGGACAGTGTAGCTTGCTGTTGCTGCTGGAAGTTGTTGCCGTGGCCACCCTTCATGGCACTGCCGGGTACTGTTTTGGCGACCGCCGAGGCCTCGGCGGATCGTGCAGCGCTGAGTTTCATGGTAAGCGCCTTGATCTCTGTCTTGGCCTCAGCCAGCGAGGTTGTGAGACTGGTGACGCGTGTCTGGAGGTCGTCGGCCTTGGTGGTGCTGTCGTCGAGTTGCTTCTTGAGACGGATGGCCTCCTTGGCCTCTTCTTTCTGGGCGGCAACCTCACTCTTCAGCGTAGCAATCAGCTGCTCCGCAGCTACAGAAAATAAGAGTTAGTGGCTCTGTCAAGATGGAATGGTGATGCGTTAGAAGACTATACCTTTCGCCCTCTCGTCCGTCTGCTTCTTTAGACGGTCGAAGTTGCGCTCCGCTTCTCTTACGGCGACTTCCTTAAGGTCGAGGTACTTTCGCTCTAGGCTTTCATATTTTTGTGTCATATCTCCTAACCGGCGACGCAGCGCCGGATCACTGCCCCCTTCCGAGGATGATGAGTACAGTGGCCGTTTGGATGGACTCGAAGGTATCTGCCGGGTTTTCTCCACAGGGTCTGATGCTGGAAGATCCTCAAGCTGGTCGTCGTCCCCCCCTCCCTCTTCAGAGTCACCAGGATAAGCTCCCGGCGGCTGCGTCTCCGGTATTTCTGTCATATCCTCTTCCTCGGGCACAACAAGCTCCACCTTCGCTGCCGCCTTCCTCCCTGCCGGCGCGCGTCGCGTAGGTTTCGCAGCCTCCTTCGGTTCGTCCGCGGCAGTAACCTTCTTGGGGCGGCCGCGAGCTACCCTTGGTTTAGTTGCAGGCTCCTCGGGCGCATCCTCCATGACAACATCGTCCTCTTCCTCTTCCTCTGCCGGGGCCGCAGCAGCCTTCTTTCGCCCTCTTGGGGCTGCTTTTGGCTGCGCGTTACTCGATTTCTCTACCAGAGCAGTGCGGGACTCTTCTTCGGCGGCCCCCTCGATGGCAGCGGGGAGCTGACCGTTGTTTCGACGCGTCGATGCCTTCTTCGGTTGCGCCGGCTTGGTAACCTTGTTCGCGGGCTGGCGGCCGCGCGCGGTCTTGGCTGCAGGTGCCATTGCGTTGCCGGCTCGTTGCTTTGATGCGCCCTTCGCGATGGCGGCCGGTTTGGCAATGCCGAATGCGTTTCCGTTCAGCCCGTCCTCAGAATCCGACTCCACCAAACCTGACAAAAAGGACGAGCGGGCGACTTTGGCCCTCGACATCGGATTGCGCAAGGAGGCAATTGGGAGTTCCGGGAGGTTCGAGAAGATGAGGTGAGACAGTTAAGGTTCGGTGGGGCTGGTGACGTGTTTTGCGCGAGGGTTCGCCAGGGCCCGTCGCGATAGCAGAATTGGAGGTGGAGGATTGCGTTAGAGAGGTGAGGAGCCACCTGCCGCGCTGTGAAAGTAAACAAATGACTGCGGGGCAGTTGCGTAATCCCTGCAAGCAGCGCGCCGCCAAGTCCTTCAAGCGGCTGTGGCTGAGATGATGGACCGATCTTGGCTGTGCTCAGCAGACAAACTTTGAACTGAGAATCGATACGCGTTCAGCCTCGAATTCGCAGCTTTCTAAACTGAAAACCATCAAGAAACTAAAGATTCCACCGAGAAGCAGGTGATAGCAGTATTCAGTAGAGAAACTTGAATTGGTAGCCCTGCAACATGCCCTTTCCGTAGCCAATGAAAGACTTCCATATTGCAGCCACCTGTGGCGCGGAGGCGCTTTCGTGATCCCAGCCGCCAATCGGTACCAGCCGGTTTCCATGTGCTCGCCGCGTCCCTGGCTCTTTGGCCGCGTGCAAAAGCGATTCGAACCCCAGCGTTCTGCGACCAAAATTCCGAGCAACGGAAAAATTATTCAACTTCCAAAGAGACTGGACTTTTCTTCAGCTTACGGCTGTGCAGGCCTCTGCGCGGCGTCGCTAGGCGCATCATGAGCGACCAAAAGCGATACAAGGACTTTGTCTCAGGACTCGTCATCGTCGCCAGCGTGAGTACTCGGTGCCCGCCCTGCTCGCCCCCAGCGAAATACGATGGTGCTAACACGCGCTCTAGACAGTATCTGCTTATTTCCTCTTCCGCGACCTCGTCGGGCCATATATTGCAAAGCTAGTCGACCCAGATCGCGAGAAGCACGAGCAAGCGAGGGTCAAAGCCGAGGCCAACCTTTCGAGGATCCGGCGGTTGCGGCGGGGGCCGCCAGGAGAGGGCGAGGATGGTAGTGACGGATCCCATACCGCCTCGAGAGTAGACAAGCTGATTCTCAACGAATACGAGAACCAAGTAGCTCTCGAGGTTGTAGCGCCCGAGGACATTCCAGTGGGCTTTAACGATGTCGGCGGGCTCGAAGAGATCATTGAAGAACTGAAAGAAGCCATCATCTACCCACTAACACTACCACACCTGTATTCTCATGGCGGGCCTTTGTTGTCGGCTCCCTCAGGCGTTCTACTCTACGGGCCGCCCGGGTGCGGCAAGACAATGCTCGCCAAGGCAGTTGCCCACGAGAGCGGCGCCTCCTTCATCAACCTCCACATCTCCACCCTAACAGAAAAGTGGTACGGCGACTCGAACAAGCTCGTCCGAGCTGTATTTTCCCTGGCTCACAAGCTCCAGCCGGCCATTATCTTCATCGATGAGATCGATGCTGTCTTGGGCACCAGGAGGAGTGGCGAACACGAGGCCAGCGGCATGGTAAAGGCTGAGTAGGATCCCGTTTCACATCCTGATTCCATTTCATCCCTAACTTGCCCTAGGTTCATGACTCTCTGGGACGGTCTCACCTCTACGAACGCCGGTGGTACCCCTGCCAGGATAGTTGTTCTTGGCGCCACCAACAGAATTAACGACATCGACGAGGCCATCCTGCGGCGCATGCCCAAGAAGTTCCCTGTCCCGCTTCCTGGAGCGGAACAACGGCAGCGTATTCTGCAACTGGTCCTGGGCGATACAAAACGCGACAAGGACTTCGACCTCGATTACATATCTAAAGTGACCGCGGGCATGTCTGGCAGCGACATCAAGGAGGCATGCCGGGACGCCGCCATGGTTCCTGTCCGAGAGTATATCAGAGAGCGCCGCGCTTCAGGAGGTTCGCTAGCCAGCGTGAATCCCGAAAATGTGCGCGGAATTCGCACCGAAGACTTTTTTGGCCGAAAAGGGGGCGGTCAGATTATCATGGATAATCACGCGAGACGGCGCGCCAGCAGCGCCGCAGCAAAATCGCAGTCGAAATCATCGACTGATGCTTTTACCGAGTACGCCGAGGAGGAGGAGCAGGCCTCGTTATCCCTCGATTGAGTGGCATCAATCACGGGAAAGGGGGACAGCAGAGTCGCACCGTGCATTCCGGCCCTCGGGTGCAGGCCAAGCTATAAAGACGGGGTAAATACAGGGGATCTCGCGAAGGGTAAAAAGACTAGCGTCCAGCTTAATAATTTTCTGTATCATACATCGCCATCGGCGTATCTAATCGCCACAGCCGCGAGCGTTGTTTATTGCCTGGGCTGGCGCGGCAGGCGAAGGAGCGAGCTGCGCACTGCACTGTTATCTTGCCTATTCCCGTCCATCCATCGCCCGTTTGCCGATTTGCCCATTGGTTCGTGATGAGTCTTCCGTGCGGCCCGCCTGACATGGATACTGGCTCTCCGCCGGGTGCCCTCGTCCGGGCACGCGATCCTCTAAAGCTTTGACTTCTCTTGCACCCAGTCAGTTCTCTTGTTGTCCAGTCACAGAAATCTGTCTCTTCGGTAGGAACCGGTAAGTGAGCGTTAGCACGTCATTTTTGTGCCCCACAGCGGCCCAAGGCGTGAGTAGATAGAGAGGTACCGGCACTTGTAGGCACATTGTGGCGAGGAAAGCAAGTCTCTTGCAACCAAACGCGGCGTCCCTCCGGACTCGGATCAAAAAGCGGTCGGCGTGCCAAGGGGTAGTTGGAGTCTGGGGCAATTGGAGGTCGCGGAGCGGGAAGAACTGACTGAGGTGCCTGTACAAAGCTCGGAGAAACCTGACTACCTCTCTCCCCAAACTTCCTCCAAACCACCTCAAACTGTTTCTGGACGAGTCCAATGTTTTTTAGCTTCTAATAAGCCAACTCTGTGGTGTGTCGTGCCACCCATCCCTCCTCCTGTCACTGCTGCCCCGCCATCCCACATCCGCACAGGATCACCAATCGCAACCTCGAGCCACACCAAGCTCCAGGTCTGCGACGCTTGTCTGAACTTCACCAATTGCAGCAGTGCCTTTCCGATGGCGTCTTCGAACGACACCAGCCCGGCCTTGCCGCCCGCCAACAAGGCCATCGCGCGTGTCGACGTTGATGGCCATGACCTCCCGCCCTCCCCCGCGCCTTCGAGCCCGCAGGTCGGCCGCAGACGGTACGCCCTAGCAACCGAGCTTGTCTACACCGAGACCAAAGACCAGTATGGCGCCTCAAGCATTCCGATCTATCAGTCTGCGACCTTCAAGCAGACCTCGTCCAGCGGCGGGAATGAGTACGACTACACCCGGTCCGGCAACCCGACCCGGACACACTTGGAGCGTCACCTGGCCAAGATCATGAACGCCACGCGCGCTCTGGCCGTTAGCTCTGGCATGGGCGCGCTAGATGTCATCTCCCGCCTCTTGAGGCCGGGCGACGAGGTTGTTACCGGCGATGATCTGTATGGGGGCACAAACCGGCTACTCACATACCTGAAGAACAACCAGGGTGTCATTGTCCACCACGTCGATACCACCGATGTCGATTGCGTACGCGCGGTACTCAATGACAAGACAGCTATGGTTCTGCTAGAGACGCCCACGAACCCCCTCATCAAGATTGTCGACATCCCCACCATTGCCAGGGCGTCCCACGACGCCAACCCCAAGGCCCTTGTCATCGTCGACAACACCATGCTTTCACCCATGCTCTGCAACCCCCTGGACCTTGGCGCCGATGTAGTCTACGAGTCAGGTACCAAGTATCTCTCAGGCCACCACGACATTATGGCAGGTGTCGTTGCGTGTGCCGATCCGGAGCTGGCCGACAAGATGTTCTTCGTCATCAACTCCACTGGTTGCGGCCTCTCCCCCAACGATTCGTTCCTCCTCATGCGCGGCGTCAAGACCTTGGCAATCCGCATGGAGAAGCAACAGGCCAACGCGCAGCGGATCGCCGAGTTCCTTGAATCCCATGGGTTCAAGGTGCGGTACCCAGGTCTGAAGTCACACCCACAGTACGCACTCCATTGGTCCATCGCAAGGGGTGCAGGCGCTGTGCTCTCCTTCGAGACCGGGGATGTCGCCCTCTCCGAGCGTATCGTCGAGGCCGCTAGACTTTGGGGCATTAGCGTCAGCTTCGGCTGCGTGAACAGCTTGATCAGCATGCCTTGCCGCATGAGCCATGCCAGTATCGATGCCAAAACCCGAGCAGAGAGACAGATGCCTGAGGACATAATTCGGCTTTGTGTCGGCATTGAGGACGTAAATGATTTGATCGATGATCTCACGCGCGCAGTAAGTTCAACTTGTTTACATTTGCCGTGATATCTTCTAACCCACCTTATAGCTTGTACAGGCAGGCGCCGTGACTCTTACAATAGATGATTTCCATGCCGGTGGTCCAAGCGAAGAGGGTACGGCCGCAGTGTCGGCTTAAAAGCATGAGTTCTAATGGCGGTCTTGGCTTTCCCCCTATCTTCTGTATATATGGGCTCAGGCATGATATCACGACTATTTCGGCGTTTAAGCTTCTGCTGAGGGGGCAGTATCGGAGCGTTGGTATTCCTACGGGTTGGATCAAAAGACATAAAAATACACCGGGTTTTCCCTGCTTGCGCTTCACCAAGGTCTCGTTGTGGAGTTGACAGAGACGGATGGGAGCGAACAGTCTCCCGGCAGAAAAGGAAGGAGAAAAGGATTGCGAAAAGTCCAAAAGTTTTCAAAAGCCTCGCTTATCCATAGAGCTTTCCCAGCTTAGTGGTGAAACACGAAACTCGCCGCAGTGCCCATGGAACTCACGCCCGTCGAGTCCTGGTTGGTGGCTTGATATCAGGTTTCTGGAGTTCGTGAGTACGATTGGCTGGCCCCAATTTGTTGCGATAGTATGTTGCTGAGGAAAGTATTGATTTGCTGCTAGTGCGGCAGCTGGTTCTTAGTTGTTGTGACTGCAGTTGAGAAGGGAAGAATCGCAAAGTACGCCGCTGGTATCAAACGAGTGACTCGACTGGCTGGCTAACCCCCGTCGGCAGTGATCGTGATTGTGCTGGCTTCACTTGATGTTGAGAAGGATCTCGGCGAAAGGAACATTGCTGCGATCCTTGGTAAGGGACCAAGAGACGAGCATGGGAGACAGCTTGGAAGTTGTCTTGGTACTGCCGCTGGGGTTGGTGTGTGCTTCCATATGGGTGTAGGATGGAGAAAGAGGTGGGGGTTGATGTGGGTTGTCGTTGGGGGATGATGCTGCGTGGGTATCTCGAACGCTGTGAGGCATCGTCACTCTCCGTGGGGTGTTTATGGTGGTGGAGGATATGTAGTGGTGGTTTATGGTTTGGGTGGTTAGACCAAATGATAGAGATCGAAGACACACTCGGAGGGAGTGGCCTTTGGGTAGAAAAGACTTGCTGGGAGTCTGGTTTACTTCTTGCCATATTCTGAGGAGATGGGGTGGGTGGTGTTATATCCAAGACTCGGTCAAGCTAGGCTAGACTGGTGGGATACGACTGGTTCGAGGGAGCAACACTTGGCGGAGCATGGGATGCCGACAGGACCAGTGCGGTGAGGATATGATTCCCCAGTAGTTGGGGGACGTCGCGACGTGGAAATGAATTGTCCCGACTCTCGGTTGCGGTTATGCCGCAAAGTGAGGCGGTATAACTCTTGATCGCGGCGAGGACAAGATAACAAAGGTCACACGCATGGCTTCCTAGCCACGGGTTTTAAAGTCTTGCCCGTATGTCATGGCCGGGAGGGCGCCAGATGGACGAGCTGGGAGAGAGAGGGCAGGAACGGCCACTGGGAAGGGGCGGCCGGGCATCCACCGCTTCTTCCGCCTCCTCTCTTGTGTCACCGGGACTCCAGTTGCGCTAAAAGGAATGATTGAATGGCTTTCTGGCATTAGATCGTTTCTCTCCTTTCCCGAGCCAATACGGTAAGACACTCCAAGGGCCCCCTCAGGCATGGCACCATGTGAAGGCACAACATCTTTTTCAGCACGCCCTTCGCTGGCAGCCCAAGATATCGGCCATCTCCGCTGTATCTGGGCCTGGTATTTGGTTTCTGTCCGATGCAGAGCCGCGCCAGAGAGAGAGTGAAGCCCCTAACATCCGAGTATAGAGGATGTTTGTCTTCAGAGATCAGTCGGCAATGTACTGTCCTCCTCCCCAAAAGCTTTTCGCAATAGTAAGCGGCTCCCGAGCTCCTCCTCCTCGCTGCTCACCTCATTGTTGCAACTTGCTTAGATTCCTCGGAGATTCCTCTCCTCGTTTTCGTGCTGAGACTGCACCAGCAGGATCCGGCTGGGCTCCGATACCAGCATGAGCGTTTGCTCTCCCTCTCTGCACTACGTGCTGGCTTCCAAGTCTACTCGTGTGACTCGGCAGAACAGAGTGGTTGGAGCGGTAAGCAATCTGCGCGGTCATGCTGGGCAACCATCAGTCTCGTTGAGTCCCTCCCTTGCCCCTCATACTTCACTGTCTCGCGTTTCTTTGTTGCTATTCCTTTGATGGCCGGCGGGATCAACAGTTTTCCAGGGCGAACTGTCTGGATCGCCCCCGATTCGCTCCCGGTTGCCCTATCGAGCGCCACGCGCCGCCCGGCAAAGTATCGTCCTCTTCCGGCCGCACCTGACGCCCAGGGTTCACCAAGCCCAGCGGGCAAGGCTTTCGCGCAATCCAGCGCTGGGGTAGCACAGAGCAAGCAAAAACACCCTCTCTGCAACCCAGTCTCCCGGGAGGAGTCAGATGAATTTGGGGCACATGTCCTATCCCTTGCTTTGGAGGGCAGCGAGTTGCAAAGCTGGAGTATTGTTGCCCTGCCGGCATGTAAGTCCGGAACCCGGTTCAGCTGTCTATCTGCGACAGAAGCGCAGATGGGAGACTTGCCTATGGCAACCTGTTTGAGGGCCATGCTATCCCTCTGGATTTAGACAGGCACTCGCTTAGCCTTGTCAGATCTCGCATCTTCACTTGCTTGCCTTGGCTGCCTTGTTCTGCTTTCTGGGATATGGGTTTGTATCAGATTGGGGGGAAATACGCCACGACGCCGCTTCAACCGAACTCGGTATCGCTCTCCATTTTAGCTCTGATCTGCAACGCAGAGTGGCGGCCATGATCCGGGGAAGGGATCCGATTAACGAACCAGTTCAAACAATGTCGCTGCCACCGGAAAGCCTGCCTATCGGGACTATCCCCTTCGCGTCGTCTGACAAGGTACTTCATATTCCATTATCAACAGGAGCCAGCGCAGCGCATCCTCACAGGGCGGGATCCGAGGGGAGCAGTAACACAACGGAGGTTAGTCGGATGACGCCGTTCCTCCCAGGTGACGGAATCATCTTGGAGTGAGGAGGGTCGTATCAACCGACTGTCAAGCAGGTGAAGACTAAACCAGATGAGCATATCGAAAGAGCACGGGACAGACCAGATGACAGAACGTGGCAACGGGCAAGGCTGCAGGTTGCCGTGCATATAATCAACGGTCCAAGGAGGAAGGCGGTGTGTGCTGTTTTCCATTCCGAGACTGAGGTGAGCAGACCGTCCCCGGCGCCGAGGCACGCGCGGCAAACATTCACCGTCCTTTGCGCGTATCGAAAAGGCACACTCAGCACTCGACAGCCCAACCCTCAAGAGAACCCATCAGGTCTTCTGTCTCGTCTAACGTTACACTACCACCGCGCCTATAGCAGCGGCCTCGACTGGCTTTAAGCTTGTTTAATTGGCACTGACAAAGCAGGCCAGGGGCCAGGGTCTAACCACCGTCCCTGATGCAGCCGTGACAGCCCGTCTTCCCAGTATCCATCAAACGGCCGAGCATATCCCCCGGAAAGCCCGACACAACCTGTCAACCCACATTCCGAAAAGGCAGAAGGCGCAAGCAGACAAACAAACCCTGCATGGCCAATCCGGGGACCATAATCCACGTATCTCGGTTACACAGCGCGCTGCAATACGCAGTAGAGAGATTGGGCGGCGAGAATGTCGAAGAAGGCCAAACATTCGGCGATCCACGCCCCTGTCTTCACCTAGATCGATCATGCCCCCACATCTATGGCGTCTGGATCGAGCCGCTTATTCCCACGGTATCATGGAACGTTGGGATCTGGCTTGTGGCTTGTCAAGTTACCAATGATGCGTTTCGTTGTTACGTACCCGCTGCTTGACGTCATGGCAGGAGGCTCCTCCACGGCGGGAAAATGCGCCGATGCGGTGCCGGGCCGGTTTTCAATCCCTGCCCGTTGCCGATGAGGGCCAGACAGGTCCCAGTTTCGGGCCCATGCATGGGAAATACGCTGCGATTTGCCCGATGGAAAGAAACACATACGTCCTGTGCTACCAAAGCATTGCTAAACCCCACTCTCATGCTAGTACCCTAAACTCCCTGCCGATATGAATAGTATGAATCTCACATAAAAAAAGGGGTACAATACACACTCGAACTAAGCGGCCTCGAAGCGATCGGGCAGAATAATCGGCGCAACCAAAGTCCACGTGTACATGGCGTAGCACACCCATGAGCTCACAATCTTTACCCAGCTTGCCCACATCGTCCGTCCAACTGTCGCGAAATCATCCTGCCGCTTGTCATCCCAGTCCATGGTCAGCAGCGTCGCAACCCAGGCCGTGGCCAAGAAAAAGATGATGTGGAACATCGAGTAGTTGTACTGTGTGCTCGAGCGCTCGTCATCGTGGGCCGTGTTGCCACCCGCGTCGCTATCATCGTCATCATCCGACAGCAGCGCATCGGCCGGAAGGCTGCCCTCCTCGACCGCTCGGCGAAGCGCTTCGGCCCGCATCTCCCGTCGGGCGCTCGGCTGGGTCGTCACGAGGCCATGCTCGTCATCATCGGGTAGCCGGATCTGCCCCTTCCCGTTTCCACCGAGGCCGAGGCTCTGGGTTGCCGCCCGGGTCGTGGTATACGCGACCGTGAGCATGGTGACCATGGCTCCAACGACAATCGTGGTAGTGCGAGTGCCCTGCCCCAGAACGAGTGGGTTGCAATGGCGGTCTTCGGTATCATCGGGCTCCATTGAAACGGCAGACATGGTCAGATAAGTGCAGTAAACAGCGACCATGGCGGCTTGCGCCAAGCCCGCCTTCGGGTTGAACTCCTGGACGGTAGGATGCACTGATATGGCAGACACGGCGATCCAGAGCAGCAGGTTGATCGTGATGGCGGCCTGGTTCATCGAACACCCGCCTCCGGCGAAGAAGATGTACTGGACGATGGTCATGGCAAGCGAGGCCAAATACATGCCGAGGGTGGAGCCAATCAGGATGAACCGCCATACCTTCGAGTCCGTATCCTCAATCTGAATGAGGCAGTACTCGGCCCAATTATGCGCTAGGTCCACCAAGAGAATCAAGCCGAGTATCAAGAATAGCATGGCGCAAATGAGCGAGATATAGTTGCCCCAGAACATGAAGAAGCTATCCCGGATAAAAAAGGTGAGCACAATGAGGGACAACCAGGCGATGATTTTCGGGCCCCAATAACCGTTTTGAATCGCTGCGCGAGGGTTCTTGGAGGAGTTTACACCCAAAAGAAGGCCGGCAAATAAGAGGTGGAAGAGGCCGAGAGCGAAGTTGATACGGTGGACGGCTAACCAACCGTGGCAGTCGCCGTCGCCGCAAGAAATCTTAACATAGTCGAGCATAAGATGCTGAAGTTTATCGATGGCCCATTTTGTGAGCATTATCCACGATAAGATCGAGTTTACGAGGAGAATGAGAGCGTATGCGATACGTGTTGCGACACTGTGGCAATCAATAGTGAGCAAGGACTGGAGTCGAGCAGGCGCATCGGTATCACCAACCTGTTCCCGCACTTCCCACAAAGGCTGCAAACCGCGGAACATGTCGCGGCCCCGCAGCAACTTGCGGCGAAACCAATAACCTGCAAAGTAAACCGTCAGTCTCTGCGGTGTGGTAGTTCGATGACGGAACTTACGGTGCCTAGGCTGGGTACCGCCAGAAGCGGCAACGAGAGAAGCGCGCCCATCACGATGACGCTCGCGAGCTTTCAGGTCCGGCCTGGAAAGAAGCTCTCCGCAATGGCGTTTCCGTAAGACAACCGGGTGGTTTTTGTCTTGGGCAATAAATTTGTAGCGCCGGCAAACGATACGGTGGGCTCTTGGAGACGACTGAGGTCAGTCAAGGTGTGATGCAGTCAAGTCGGCGGCAACCAGGCTTGGGCAACGACGGGTCAACGAAAGCGAGTGCGTAATTGCGGGTCCCCTGCGCCACTTGACAGCTGGCTGCACGTGACCTTGAAGAGGCATGACATACAGGTCCGCTCTGGTCCACTCAGCTTGGCAGCCTGCCTTCTTGTTGTATGTGTACGTAATCAATCCACTCTCGCCGAGCGCTGGGTAAGCAATGGTGTCACATGCCCTACAGGTGGAGGCTGCTGTGTTTCCTGACTCAGGGACAAGACGCAGTGTGCTGAGGCTATCAGCTGGCCCTCCTGCATCACAAACAGGCTGACACACAGCGACTGGCGAGCGAGCTCCTTTTGACTGGCGAGGCTGACGGGAACTGATCTGATGTCGGCGATTTGATGTGTGTTCCGTCCTGTTTGTCCAGCCTATGCCAAGCCTGTACGGACAATACCTCTTGCTCCTTTATCGGCCCTGTTGCCGTGTCCCGGTAGGCCAATCAGCACCGAATGCGGTACGTTACGCCAAGGGTCAGAACCGAAACCATTCAACCCAGAGGGCAATCATCGGACGCGGCTGTCACAGGGGTGTCTTCCATGCAGCACTGCGCCCAGGGATCGCCAAGATAAGACGTCAGGCCGACCACACTTTCCCACTTCTCCCTCACAATGATTTCTGGACGTTTTCTCTGACTGTGTCCTCGATTCTACGTGCGCTGCTGGAGACTTTAGCTGAAGCTGCACTCTTGCCATCGCCGGCATGCCCCAATAAGACCACGCCCCCCTCGGTTTACCCTCCTCGATTCGAAGTCCCAGATCCAGCCTATATAATGTTAGACCGAAAAGTGTACCGCGCCCGTATGGTGTCGAGCATCGCGGCTACGCTCATATCGTTAGCATGCGGCACAAATGTTGGTTCTGGAGCTCCGTTTTACTGCCTTGCCGACCGAGATAACTGACATGGTGGCGTTTCGCAGTATGTCTACTCGGCTTGGGCGCCGCAGTTTGCCGACAAGCTGCACCTCACTACCACGGAGAGTAACCTTATAGGCCTGGCAGGGAATTTGGGAATGTACTCGATGGGCGTCCCTATCGGCCTGTTCATTGACAACCGTGGCCCCCGGCCTGGCGTGATTGTCGGCTCGCTGCTGCTTGGTCTGGGCTACGTTCCATTGGCGACCGCTTACGACACAGGAGCTGGATCTGTCGGGATGATGTGCGTCTTCTCGTTCATGGTGGGCTTGGGAGGCTGCATGGCCTTCGCTGCTGCGGTCAAGACATCGGCGCTGAACTGGCCCCATCACCGGGGAACTGCGACCGCCTTCCCCCTGGCCGCCTTTGGCCTCAGCGCGTTCTTCTTCTCCGTCACCGGCAGCGTGATATTCCCCGGAAACACGAGCGCTTTCCTGAGGCTCCTGGCCGCGGGAACATTCTGCCTGACATTCTTTGGGTTTTTCTTCCTCCGGGTATTGCCCCACACTGCGTACCATGCCGTCCCGTCCGGGCTTTCTAGGACCAACTCGCAGCAGCTGCGGCGAACGTCGTCCGAGGACGGCAAGGCACATCGCAAAGCCGGCCATGGTGCCTTCAACCACGCTACAGAACCTGGTATGTCGACACCCACCACATATACGACTCCCGCGTCCGCCGCTCCGGTCGCGGGCGGAGGAGAGGCGGGATCAGCCGAGCTTTCGACCCCCCAGGGTGCCAGCGCCGCGAGCGAGGCCGACCTCGAAGCGGCTCGCCCCCCTCTGCCCACACCAAACGAGGCCGACGACGTTGACGAGACGTCCTCCCTCATGTCGAAGTCGTCAGGGTCGTCGTCGCTCCCGGGCGATGTCTTGGTGCAGAACAGTGTTGATATGGATCGCTCCCACCGTGTAGATATCCGCGGCTGGCGCCTCCTTCGTGACATCGAGTTCTGGCAACTCTTTGCCATCATGGGCATCTTGGCCGGTATCGGACTGATGACTATCAAGTGAGTTGCGCCGCAAAAGTCGATATCTTGTTGGCTGACAATCTCTAGCAATATCGGGCACGACGTCAATGCTCTTTGGAAACGCTACGACAGTTCGGTAACAGAGGCTTTTCTGGTTTACCGACAGCAGATGCACGTCTCTATTTTATCAGTTGGCAGCTTCACTGGCAGGTTGTTGAGTGGTGAGATCCCTTTCTTGAAGGCTGGATGTTTAAAACCTCAGGCGCTAACACATTGTCAAGGCATCGGATCCGACTTCCTCGTGAAACGCATTGGTGCTAGTCGCGCCTGGTGCCTTGTCGCTGCGAGCTTGGTCTTCTGCCTCGCGCAGGTATTCGCAATCAACATCGTGAACCCTTATTTCCTTTTCCTCGTTTCTGGGCTCTCCGGTCTTGGTTACGGCTTCCTGTTTGGCGTCTTCCCGTCGATCGTAGCCGAGACGTTTGGAATCCACGGGCTCAGCCAGAACTGGGGCTTCATGACGCTGGCTCCCGCCATCTCCGGCAACATCTTCAATCTGCTCTACGGCGCTGTGTTCGACGGCCATAGCATCGTCGGCAACGATGGAGACCGCTCCTGCCCCGATGGTCTCGACTGCTATAAGAATGCCTATTTTGTGACACTTGGTGCCTGTGGCCTGGGGCTGCTGACGACGCTGTGGACGATCCACCATCAGTCTCAAAAGCGGGAACAGGAGGATGCCAAGGTCATTGCAGTGGATTAGAATCCGGCTGGGAAGCGATGTGCTTACGGCACAAGGATCATCGCTGGCTAGCCATGGGATTGACGGAATGGGGCTCGGGGATTCATGTGGGGTCTCAACGAAGAGAGTCATGATATCCTTGCACGGAAGTATTTATTACAAGCGGAATGCATTGTGGCATGAGAGCGGGCGTTCTGGTTCTATAGACAATGGAAGGTGTGGCTTTTGGGAACCGGCCAGCAAGGCCGTGGATGACATTCCGCATTTTTGCATTTGCTGCATACTTGTAAATGGACATATGTAACAAATTGAACATGCATATACCATACTGCTGAGGCCTTTTGATAGCGACAGTCAATGCCAGGGTTAATTTTCACACATAACCCTAACCCTTTAATCTCCTTTTCCCGGCCCCACCTCCGTTAGCTACCCCGACCGCCGCATCCGTTCCGCGCATCGTGAACCGCCATTGAGGATAGTCAAGCATCACGGCAGGCTGCAGAACAGCAGCCATGTTGTCGTTCATTCTCATCCAGAACCGCCAGTACGTTTCTCGCTCTACTTGACACACCAATCCCTCTCCGAGCCGACACTAACCTTTCGCGCAGGGGCAAGACGCGGCTCGCAAAGTGGTACGTCCCATACAGCGACGACGAGAAGATCAAGCTCAAGGGCGAAGTCAGTAACCACCACCCTCCCCTCCCACCCCCTATACCTACCAACTCTCCCCTCTCCCAGGTCCACCGCCTCGTCGCGCCCCGCGACCAAAAATACCAATCCAACTTCGTCGAGTTCCGCAACCACAAGGTCGTCTACCGGCGGTACGCAGGGCTCTTCTTCTGCGCGTGCGTCGACACCAACGACAACGAGCTCGCGTTCCTCGAGGCGATTCACTTCTTCGTAGAGGTGCTCGACTCGTTCTTCGGAAACGTGTGCGAGCTGGACTTGGTGTTCAATTTCTACAAGGTGTATGCGATTCTGGACGAGGTGTTTCTCGCGGGGGAGATTGAGGAGACGAGCAAGCAGGTTGTTCTGACAAGGCTGGAACATCTGGATAAGTTGGAGTGAGAGGAGGGACTGGGTAGGGATGGTACCAGTGGATAGGATAATATGAGCTGGGATCTAAAGATTTCATGCTGGAAAGGAGGACAGGGCCGCTATCTAAGTGCGATGAGCGAGGGCGTTCCGCGGGCCTGGTAGTATGGGGGCATAAAGCGGACGGCGTCGTCTCGTCGAGCATTGAGACTATCTACGCGGTGGATAATCTGATATCCCGCGAGACTCAGAGAGGTTGGGATCTCCCACCTCTACCGATGCGAGTATTCGCTGTCACGAAGATGAGCTGCTTTCACGGTGAAGGCGAGCTTGACTACAATATGATACAATATATTCCTGACAACTGACTGCGCCACCAGCACCGTAAAAGGGTGCCGATAACCTGCAATCTAGACTAACACGTGGTATCTTGTGGCTCTAAGCAGCGATCGGGCTCCTGGTAATCCCACCAACCCGAAAGACAATATGACCGAATCCAGGGACGCCCGGGAACCATATATAGCGGATGCAACCGGCCCAGTAACTCCTTAAAAACCTGTACCATAGACAAGAATCCCATCCTGATCAAACAATCCTGATCAACCCGTCGTGATCAACCCGTCGTGATCAACCCGTCGTGATCAACCCATCCTTCGCCATACCGTTTGGGAAATGAGAGAAATTGAAATCAGAACCCTATGGCCAGATGTGAAATCTTGACGCAACTCCAACAAATGGTATCTTCGAGCAACGTGCAGCGTGTTGAAATATCAGCTTTGCAGTGCTAAAAGGAAGCTACCATCGTAAATCATAAACGACAAACTCGATGCAGCAGGCAATTATGTGTTCCCCGATCCTTGACTCCTTGTTGAAGAGCCTCTGATGGCTGTTGGATTGTAGGAGGGAACTCTAAAGGTCGTTCTGGCCGCCTGAGTCCAGGCCACGGTCAAATTTCTCGGGGGAACGCGCAGGAGACAAGCTCAAGGACAGTTGGGACATTGCCTGAACAGAATGAACAGCTTCAATCTCGCTGGTAATGAGCTCCTCGTCCTTCGTGGGAGCTTCGATGGGAGTGGAGTGTCTCTTGTGTTCCTCTCCGAGGACCTTCCTTTTGTCGCCCAGGCTTTCAGTCTTCTTGGTGAAACCTCTCTCATCCGGAAGAAACTCTTCCGCAACTTCCTCGATGGGGTACAGGGCAGATGGAAGACTAATTGCCTCAGCAGCTGAGACTACTGCATCAGCCATGGGCGTGTCTTCGTTGCTACTCTGGCCTGCATCTCCCTGGGCTGCCGACTTGCTGCGATCCGACTCGCCCCACATCTGCATCGCAGTGGGTCGAGCCTTGTTCTTGCGGCTATTTGGGTTGTGGTTTCCCTTCAGGAGTTCAAGTGCCTTTGCGTGGTTCGGGTTATCGGTGGATGTGATGGGAGAAGGCTTTTCTGTATTCGCGGTGGAGGGCGACTGACTTCTGGCGATGGCGGCTAGCAAGTCATTCTTTTGGATAACAGGTCCCTTCTTCTTATTCTTCATCCGCCTAGCAACCTTCTCCTGGGGCTTTTGGGCAATGGTCTGCTTGCTGGCCATGACCGTTGGCGGATCAGGACTCGTCGAGGCCTGTTGTTCAAGGAATTCATCAACCACACCGTGGATCCAATCCTCGAGGTTCTTGCCGTAATTAGGATCCGGGTTCCTGACATGATTATACGTTCCATCGGAGTTCCATATCGGTGCTTGGACCTCAGCAGGTTGAGGAGTTCCGGACGGCGAAAAAGAGTCAATGAGCTTCATACGATCCGGATGAGCATCTCCGTAAGCCGGATGAGAGCCAATGAGCTTCATGCGATCTGGATGAGCAGCTCCGTATGCTGGATGAGAGTCGATCATGGTTATGCAGTCTGGGTGAGTGGCCATCGTGCTAAGTCTCTGATTGGGATGGGACGAGACTTGACCAGCAGCTACCGGAAAGTCGTCTCCGGAATCGACAAAGTACGAGCGAGTATCTTTGCGGGTTTCGGGCTCCAGGCGAGGGGACACAATGTCGAACTCGTTTCCGTCATAGTCATGGTAAGAGAGCCGACCTGTGTGCGGGTTGGGCCGTGCAATCAGAGTGTCCTCGCTCTCGTCAAGGAAGGACAAGCGTCCCTCCGCCTGATGATATCTGGTCGGAAAGGGCAAATCCCGGCGCGAGTTGTCGCGGTGGGGCACGGGTTCGACTTGGTACCCCTCCATAGACTCGCCGTCGAGCCAGTCATTGCGATTATATCCAGACCGCTGATTGCGGTCTTCGTTACGCTCGTCGGGGTATCCCGAGCGGGGTCCTACTCTGGGCCTGTTTCCGAGGTCCTGGAGGGCTTTTCTGGTGGCGACAGGGCTGCCACTTCTCCTGGGAGAGCGAGATCGATGTCCATGGCCCCTTCCCCGAGGAGAAGCAGCACGGCGGTAGCTGGAGTCGGATTGCAATCGACCGCGGGAACTCTCAGCAGGCTGGTTCTCTTCAGGGCGTCCAACGGAAGGCGCAGTGCCGCCCCGAGGAGCAGGTCTTTGAGGATCCTCTCCATACATCTCGGCGTCGAACTCCGCGGGGGGTGGGGTGACTCGACGAGGAATACCAGCACGAATTCTCTGCTGGTTGATAGAATCGTAACGCTTGTTGCGCGGGCAGGCGGTGTGAAGATGGTTATTGCTGCCGCATCCAGCGCATCTGTAATTCGCAGGAGGCTTCTGGTCGTACTCCGGAAACAAGTTGGTCGGGCAGTTTCGTATGAGATGACCTGTGAAGAAGATTAGAAAAGATCAAAATCAAAACAAGGCAGGTGCTGAAAGTGTGGGGTGTGACCTACCAGGCACGTTGCAGCGGTTGCAAAGATAGGATGGCAAAGGTCCTTTCGTGGATGAGTAGGCTCGCAAGGTGAGCGCCGGCAAGGCAGGTGCTGGCAAGACCGGCGTTTGCAAGGCTGGCGGCGTTGTACGATATCCGCTAGCCGAACCGCCAGCCGGCGCGTCAAAAAGCCAGCGGCCGACCGGCCTGTCCGCTATCTGGTGCTTTGTGGTTGCGCCTTTCCTACTGCTTTGGCCGGGGCCGTTCTCATCATCCGAGATGACTATGGTCCCCTTCGGCTGAGACTGTTCGTTCGCACTTTGGACGGGGCCGGGAGCGAGATCGCTCTCGTCGTCCGAGATGACTATGCTGGTCGTCGTCTGGGACCCCGGGATTGCGCCTCTCTGCTGGGCCATGGCGGTACCGCTCTCATCGTCCGAGACGGCTCTCGTGGCTGGAGCCACAAAGTCCATAGGTGACTCTGGCTGGTCCGGTGAGGGAGAGCCCCATTCGGGGGGCCGTGACCACGGCACCAGTGGACTGGGAGAGCGGACCTCCATCCCCAGAGCAAACTGTATTGCAAGACGCTCTCGCTCAAGGCCAGGGCGAGTCTCAGGTACTCTCCTGGAAAGCTCCTTGTGCCGTGTGCGGAAGACTTTGACCATATCCTCGACCCTGTAGCCAAGTTCTCCAAGGCACTCATGCCAATGCTTGATAACGGTTATCATCGCCTGCTCGTCAGTGTCAACGCCGCATAGGCGGCTTGCCAGCCATTCCACATGGGGATGGAGGCGCCTCTCGTCGTCTATCGAAGGCCGGGCCGGGAATCTTGCTGTGATAAGACCCTCCAGCTGAGTGATCGACACAGTGCTGTAGTCCGACACTCCCAGAACGTCCTGGTTCTGTCTGATCCTGTCGGCGTGGTCCATCTTGACAAATAGACCGGGACAGGGAGGAACCAGCTCCTTGGGAGATGAGGGTGAGGGAGTGCTGGTGCTTGACCAGCAACGAGGGATTTGGAGCTCGGGCAAATTCCGAGGAAAGTATGGCGGGAGAAGCTGAGAGGCAGAATTTCCACAGCGGTACTTCTTGAGGAAGGAAAGAGGAGAATAGCTCCTTCCCGGTGAAAATTCGCTAAGAGCGGGTCTTATCCGGCCCCAACGACATCATCGCGCGCAGCGTGGGCTGAAAGCAGGGGCCGCGGAGCGTGGATTTGAGGTCGCCGGGGGCGACGGCGCACGGCGGGATGGTCAGGGGCCCGCAACTGCGTGCCAGGCACGAGGGCAGAGTGTTTTTAGTCACTGCACCGTGTTTGCTGTCTTGCCTAGTTGGTAGGCTCTGGGTCACATAATCTGTATCCCTCACTCAGACCCCTTTCAGGGAATACAACGGGTGAAAGCTCTTGAGCCCATGATGGTGTGTGCAAGATCACCCATTTCAAGGTGTTGCATCGAAACATTCCCTAACAACTGCTAAGGCCAAAAGACTAACATGACCGAACGCCAACGCAGAATCCAGTCCAATGCGGCCCCAGCCAGAATGGGAAAGTAAATTTATGCACCATTATAAGCCAGAGAGGACTCACTATATCTCAAGCACTACCTCTTCAGAGCCGCAAACCGCTTGGCCAGCTCGTCGACGTCAGGAATCCCGTCTGCAATGCTGCCCTTCGACTCGGGTGCCTTTTTAGAAGGAGTAACCGGAGCCACCTTCTTGATTGGTTTCAGCTCCCGCGAGTTAAGCGTTACTTTAGGATGGATGTTGTCGGTCGACGGGCTTGGAGGATTGACGTGGAGCGGGCTGGCAGGCCCAAAGGATTTCGGCGGGGTTGCCTTGCTGAGCTCCGCCCTGGCTTCCACCTCGTCGTCGTCGAGGTCCCCGGAGAGAATGGGGGCTTCCAAGTTCTTCTGGGCCTGGCCACCGCTCGGGTTCTCGTCGTCGTCATCGCCCAAGAAGTCAGGGGGTTCGCCGAGGTCCTCGTGTGTCTTCCTCGGCCAGTTGACTCCGTAGGCCTTGGCGATCTCCTCCAGGTACCCTGTAACGAGCTCGGGCTTCGGCGGCGTGACGCTGAGCTTCTTAACTACCTTCTCCGACACCTTGCCGTCTGTGTTCTCCGTCGCATGGAGGACGAACTCCTTCCCGAACTTCTCGGCAAGCAACACACGCACCGAATGCAGCTCCTTAATCTCCGTCTTTGGCGCGGCGTAAATGATGCTCTTTACGGCCTCCTCAAGTCCCGGGTCACATGTTGGGGCTTCCAGAAGGCCAGCTCTGGCGAGAAGAAGCTCGCAGTAAAGCTCAAGAATTTCATGGAGCTCGCTGATGATGTCGGAGCGGATGATGTTCTCGACACGGATGACTGCGGAATCGACCTTTCCGGCCTCCAGCAGCTGGGCCATCACTCGCCGCTGGTTTTTGGCGAGAGCTTCATCCCGCTTCTGGACCATGCGCAGCCTTGCGATGGCCAATTTAAGTTGGACTTTAATCTTGGGCTTCGTGCGGGGTGAGCTTTGGCAAGGCAGTTGCGACCAGGGGTAAGGTGCTTACCACGATGGTCGCGGGCGGAGGAGGCATTTTTGCTGGCTGAATATTGTAAAGCTGTGGGAGCGATATCTAAGCTGTTATGAAACGGCTCTGTTTGCTTTCAACCTGGAACTTCCGATGAAGCTGGTAGTGAGACTGAGGCTGAGAGCTTGCGTGGGGTTCCTGGGAACTGACGCGAAGCTGCATGGCGGGGCAAGCCCCTTGTTCCCGTTGAACAAGGGGCTGACGTTAGCGCCATTAAAGTACACTTTAGGCATTATCGGGCGCTATCATGATGCTATCGCCGTAGTCACATCCTTGTTCTCATGAAGCGCACGTGATCGTAACTCAACCTCACCTGTCTAACGTCTCACTCGAACTTTGGCTTGTTGGTGCCGCGTCAACTCAGAACTGACACCTTTGTTTTGGATATCAGTACATTTGCTCAAATTACTGCCTTGGACTATTGCTATCCTGTCAAGATGGCGGACAAGTCGGATAAAGCGTATAAATATAGGCAGGAAATCCAGCAGGTATGGCTCCATTCACTTTCTGCCTCATTAGTTGTTCAGCTCCATTGTTCTTTCGGGGCTGTCTTGTCGCTTTGGCTGTACTTGACTTCCAGCAAGTGCTGGTATTATAAGATGGCATCGCATAGAGCAGAGAGTCTATAGGATAGACGGGCAGACAAGCAGCCTTGACAGCAACATCATCATGCTGGACATGCACGCAGCATGGTGGGCCATTAGCGGTTCTGGACAGCTTGGGGCCGGTCTTTACAACGCCGCCCTCAACACCACACTTTTCGTCTCGATCGCGTCACGGTTATACTAGTTGTTGTTGTCAGTAAACTACTCTACACGGCGCGTCATCAACAAAACCGTCCAATACTAGGACCACAAACAGGACGTTCCAATGGATGCACACGCAGCGAGGCAGACCGGTATCGTTAGCACGGGATGAAAGAGTGCAGTGGATAATGCATTTTGTCGGTGTGGGTAACTGGAGCCGCATTTTGGAGAGAGTGCTGCTGGGATGTCTTCCCGAAGCAACACTTCTCGAGGAAACACAGGCAGGGACTTCTTTTCTATTGAGACGACGGCGAAACCAGCTTTATCGAGCTTCATCGGCCTCGGGATGGCCTCATGAACAGGCTGGCAGCACGGTGCTTTCGAAAACGAGCATATGACAAGTTCGGACTTCTCTAGTGATCACCAACAACAGGACGGGCTTTCCAATCTACCTCCCTATCGCCGACGTCCCAGAAGTAGAGCCTTGGTTACTCTCTCCGGCATCGATAGCTTCACTCCCGGCCAGCATATCTCAAATACTAGTGGGCAGATATCGGGTGCCCACCTCGCCCTCGCCGTCAATCTACCCCCCGGGCCATCCTATCGTTAGGCAGGTCTTCGTTCTCGGCGCACCCCAGAGGCCCCACGAGCGGGCTGTTCACATTCGGAGCGTGTTGGGGAGCGTGTTTTTACGTGATCAGCAACCACCTTCTTTCCTTCTAGCCCTGGTTGGTGTTGCCAACCTCACCAAACTCACAGCCCTCCTCCCAAACCAGCCCTCTTCTACACACCACCATGTTTTCCTAAACAGCGGCGAATCTGCCTCATATCCGACCTTCACGCATATCACATTCCGCTTCCTGGTGCTGGTCATTATTTGATCGGGCCTCGTTTTGTGTCCACTTCAGAAACCCCCACAGCCTTGTCCATATCACGGATCTTCCTTTCCGCGAGCAATTGGCCATCCAGCACCTGAATTCCCTCCTCTGCCTCGGCAAGTCCCCCACCAGTACGTCTGCCACAGCTCCGTCTATCGGGTTCGAGAACGGGGCGACGCTCAATGGGCAGTGTATTGGTGTTTTCGCCGGGACAGTCGACTTTCACTCAGCAGCCTGATCTATAAGACATCTGGTCCAGCTCCCAATCTTGGTTTGGTAGAGCCCACGAGTTTTCGTCGCAAGTCTCTCTTTGACTTGAGGAGCTTCAACCAGAAAGGGATAGGTCCGTCACAGGACAGTCCATCATCAACATCGGACGGAAACCCCAAAACCCCACCATGGCTGGGCCTTTTGAAGCACAGGGAGCTTCGTCTGCCCAAGACCGGTTCCTGAGACAGGCGAATCAGAGCGCTTCAGCAGTTTCCGCTTCTGAATATATGGTCTGGCCTCGATCTGAAGATGACCCGCCGCCCCAGAGAGGTGGGAGAAGAAAGCGCCACTTCCATCTTCCTCGGCCTTCTGGACCCCAACCAATACAGGTTCCGTCACGGTCTCTAGACGCCCAAGCACTGGCCGATTTGCGACACCAGCATAGGGAAACCCAAATTCGCATGTCCAGTTTAGCCATCACCACTCCCCGAAGCCACGTCAAAATATCTGCAAGTGGCTCGCCGACTCGGGTCAGCCCCGAAATGCCTGGAAGTCCGGAAGATCTGGGCAAGCTTCGCGCCCACAGATATGCCCGGGCCTTTGGAAAGAGCCCTGTGATGGGCCCGGACCTGTCAGGAAGCAGAAAATTACTGTTTCCTCCAACTCCCACAATCACTAGAGCCCTCGGGGATTCGACTGTTATCGACAATTCTGTCTTTTCACAAGTCATTGATGCTGCCGCAGCTCATAGATCATCCAACAACCGAATCGACTTAAAGTCCACGAGTCCTGAGCCCGAGCTCCGAATTGCTGCCCAAGAGCAGCCCGAGCAGGCGTCGATCTCAGATGCTCCGCAGGTTTCCCAACCTCATGGAAGATATCTTACCGGCTCGCTAGGATCTTCGGATCCTTTTGGAGCCGAGCTGTTCCAAGATTTATTTGATTTGGCGGTTGGTATCCCCAATTACAAGACCGCTCCTTCGCAATTCCCCTATCATGCCTACCAAGGCCCCGGAATTGCATACGATGTTCCTGCGAGAGCTAGCCATATCAGACAGGAGCCATCGCTTGCCGCCAACGGACAGGCGGACCCCAATCAAATGGACATAGACCCTACTCTTTTTCCTCACAACAGTGCCCAAGCGGGCGGCGGCTCTGGACCGACAACTGCGAGTGCTTTATCCTCGGCTGGTTTGGAGGATCCCTGGGCCCCATCCCAGGTTGATCTCGTTACGGGAGAGGATCTATTCTGGGAATACATCGTTCATTTTATGTTTCTCGCAATGCGCAAAGCTCACCAAATAACACCTGAAATCCAGATGATGTACGTCTCTGGCGAGACTGGAGAACCCTCTGTTGAAACTACCGGTATCATTGAGGATATCGTTCGCCAGCAAGTCGTCGAAATTGTAAGTCTCTGCGCAGAATACTGAAAAATGCTGCTTGCTGACCTTGCCCATAGCTCCGAAGCTGTACGGAACACGCTGCTCGTCGCGGATCCCGCTCAATCACTATTAATGATCTGATCTTCCAGATCCGTGACGATGCCCCCAAGGTCTCCCGGCTGCGCACATTTCTGTCCTGGAAGGACGTGCGCAAGAACGTCAAGGACTCGGACGACAAAGGCGGCGAGGCGGACATCGGTGCTGGTGAAGACCCCGTCGGCGGAGGTGTAGTACCCGGCGGCCCCGTTGACGACGGAGCCAAGAAGAACAAGAAGGCCAGAGTCGGTCTACCCTGGGAGCCCCTGTCATTCTTCAACGTCGAGGTTCCGGAGCGTGAAGACGAGGAGGACGAAGAAGAGGAAGAGATGAACTACATTACCCTGCAGCGCCTCCGCAAGGCCGACGAGCGCACGAAAGCCATGACGCGAGAGGAGTACGTCACTTGGTCTGAATTCCGTCAAGCATCATTCACCTACCGCAAGGGCAAGCGCTTCCGAGAGTGGGCTGGCTTTGGCCTGGTCACGGACAGCAAGCCGTCAGACGATATCGTCGATATTCTCGGCTTTTTGACCTTCGAGATGGTCCAGACTCTGACCGAGGAAGCGCTCAAAATCAAGGATAACGAAGACATGCGGAAAGATACTGGTGAGAGTGCTGGTACCAAGAAGCGCAAGCTCGCTCAGGGCCTGTTCGATCCGCCTAGTGAGGGCCGCACGCCTGTTGAGCCTCGGCATGTTCAAGAGGCATTCCGTCGCCTACAGCAGCGCCCCAAGAAGTTCCGCGCCATGTTGAACGGCACGCGGCAGCAGCAGCACACCAGCCTCCGCCTCTTCTGAGTTGGTGGGCGGTACATTGAGAGAATGGATCATGGGTTGAGCGACGTTCCTTTTTGGGGAGTTGGTGTTCCTAGCGTGTGGGATTGGTTATAGGGAAAAGGATGATACCCGGATGGGAGGATGGTATTTATGTTTAGCATCCCAAAAAAACCCTAATATTTCTTCGCTATGCACAGGATTCTAGTTGGAACCCCTGTGTGTTGCATTATAGCTCGGCATCCAGCGCGTAGTGTAGGTTTATAGCCAAGAATTCACTAATGTTATAAAACGAAATGCTTGCTGTTCACCGATTGTGAGGGATACGGGACACGTGTATCTATCTATCTATCAATTTATGTCTCAGGCAATGTGAATTTATCTGCTCTCCATCCCCATGCAACGATATAATGGCCTGCCAGTAGCAGCCACTCCTCAACTTCATCTAACCCCTCCAGCGAATCCACCCGCTCCTTTTCGTCAGGCGACACCCAGCGCTCCCAAATACGATCAACCGTCATCTGCTCGACCTTCTCAAACCCAGCATCGACTAATCGCTGGGCCTGGTCGCTGGGTAGCTTGTACACCTCCAACGTCGGCATGTGGATCCGCCTTGCTGCCAGGTTCGTCACCATCATTCGCCCAAAGGGATCATCCGGTCGAACAGGCTCGTACAACACTATCCCCAGGTCGTGGATGCGCTGCGTAAAGTATGACAACACGGCTGACGCCTGCTCCGGTGAGAGGTAGCAGAGGCAGCACTCTGATATCAGCAGGGTGGGAATATCATGGCGGAGACCCTGTATTAACTCGGAGGACGGGGGCCCCGATTCGGACCCGGGCTCGGGGGCTTGAGGTTCTTGTTGTGGTTTCCGCGATGGGGAGGCGAGCACACGGAGATCGACACCGTGGCAGCGCAGTTGGTTCGATGGTTCGGAGGCGGAGTGTGCAGCCCAGAAGGTGGGAAATGTGTCGGTGATGGTGAGGACGGGACGGAGTCGCGGGGCGGTGCGGACCGTGGCGAGCTTCTTGGCGCTGATGGCGGGGAAGTCGATCTCGTGGTAGAGGATGTCGGTGTGGGGGGTTGGGGGGGTTGTGGTAAACAGGCGCAGGGCGCGGGTGTCGGTGCCTGCGCCGAGGGATACGATTTGCCGGGGGGAGCCGGATGTCGAGGCGAGGAAGTGGTTGACGATGGTGTCTATGGCTGTGGTGCGGGTGTAGGTCCCTGGAGGGCGGTTAATGGGGTGTTTGGGTTTGGGCTTGGGTTTTGGCTGGGTATGGGTGTGTTGACAAGGGTGGGGGTTACCTCTGTTGATGATGGGTAGTCTGCGGGTTGGCGGGCCCGGGGCGGTATTCTGTGCGAGGAACTCCGCGAAGGGGTCATCGAGATACCCGAGCTCAACGGCGCTCAGCCGGGATAGCGCCGCGTCGGTGTCGGTGCCCTGGATGGTGATATCGTGGCCAGGTGTGGGGCTTGAACTTGAGCTTCCAACACCCCCGCGACCGCGCCCGAAACCCCGCCCTCTGCCGCCGCCGCGCGAGGCTCCACGCAGCGACAGCAGGTTTGGAATCGACGGTGCCGACATGCGTAAGGATGGACTATTTGTCTGACTAGACGGGAGAGCGCAGAGATGGGACCTTTCTCAACGGGTCGCGGCTTTGATCGCAATGCCCCTCCTCAACTGCTTCGAGCTTGGCGCCGCAAGCGCCTATCGATATGCCCTATCGATATGGAGTGACGTCGGCGGGATGCTCCTGCAGCGCTAGCGCAATGCCTGTCTGCACTGCAGCAGAAGGGGTCCCTCTCGTCCCAAACGCTACGAGTTCGGTTTCACTTCAACAGGGAAGCTGGTTCATGGAGGTGTCGACGTGCTTCTGTCGTAGACCACCGGGGATAGAATACAACTTCATGATTCGACATGCGTCCCGCAGCCTGGACGCCAGAACTGCCCAAGAGCTCTCGTGCCACGATGCTTCACACCCGCTCGCACCGAGTTGGACCAGTCACATGGACGACAAGGCTGCATGAAATACACACTTCTTTTGGATCGAATGTTTGCGCCAAGGGACATCAGTCATGGCCTCGACCCGTCGGTAGGATCCAACAGATGTTGGTGTAAAACCCTTGCCTTCTCAATGCGATGCCTGGACCTTCATTGTTTAGCGACGACTTCTTCGGCCGCTAATCATGACACAGTCCTGATGGCGGGAATAACAACGGTGAAGGCTGGAGCGGATGCCCGCGTTTTGAACACAAAGAGCTGTCAGTCTGATTTCCGCCGGCCGCCTGCACCCGCGTGGCGCATCGAGGCAGTGCAACAGCTGATTGGCGACAGCCAATTGAACCAGCCGCCATCCCAAGACCTTGGAGTCGAGCGTTGCAGCTGTTGCCTTGTCGGGCGTTGTTGGCTGTCCGAGGGACCCGATTCGCCCCCCTGCAGCACCTGAAATCTGGGGACCCTTCGGGTCAGGGGCTTTAAAAGAACTGGCGTAATCCGCCTCGTATTGCGAGCGTCGAGCCCCTCCTTTCTACCTGGTTCAATAATCGCCGCTGTAGCCTAGTTGGTGATCTTCCCCCGAGCATCCGTTTTTCTTTTACTGATTATCTACTTCCAGCTCCTTCATCGCCCAAGTTTCTATTTTATCTTGCATCATTTTGTTTTCGATTTCGAGTATCTACATTCTCTTAATTTTCCAACCAGCCCATCATGTTTTCGAACCACGCGAGCCTGGGCCATGCCCTCGCGAGGCGCGCTGTGTCTGAGCCGCCGCCGGAGAACTGGAATCTCCCTTCGTGGGCCCCCATTGTGGGGTTTGTGGACTTCATCGTCTTCTTCCCCGTCTTTATTGTTGTAAGTATTGCTGTTGAGAGACAGGCGTAGCTGGACTTGCTAACCGCTGGATAGATCGGATATACGCTCGGCTCAATCTTCCCGACTCTTGCGATCGTCGAGGACCCGAACCCGCCTGCCTACGAGCCCGTTGCCTTGGATGAAAGCGCTACAGACCAAGGACCACGGGCGCCTGTTCCCGGGAAGCCGATCACAACATCACTCCGTGCTACCCGCCGTCTCCTTTCCAGTGTTGGCGGCTGGCGCTCATACTTCCGCGGTATCGCCTGCGCACTTGTCCTAGGGTTTGCCCAAGTTTCCCTCGACGAGGCCTTCACCAAATTCATCCCTCTGCTCCCGATCGGTGCCCTTCTCGCCCAACTTGCCTTGGTCCAGCTCAGTGCTGCTTGGACCCACATTGTCATCTCTGCACCGAGCGACCGCCGATTCTACCGTCGCCTTCCGCCCTTCAAGAAGACGTTCGAGGCCACCTGCTTCCCTATTCTTGCCGTGTGGCTCGCCACCGCAGTTAACATCCTGCTGCCCGCACTCATTGGCAGGGCCCTGGGGCTTACCCGCGATAATAATGATGATTACAAGATGAGCCCTAACGACCTGTGGAAGCCCACCGTGGTTGGCCTGGTTGCTATCGTTATCCAGCTCATCATGGTTGTCCCCGCCAACGTGCTCCTTGTTCGTGTCCAGGCCTCGCTGCTAGGCCCCGATGAGAGCACCATCGTTCCTTTCGACCGCTCCTTCCAGGGCAAGGTCGAGCCCTCCGTTCTTGGTGGCAAGGGTTTCGTTACCATGCGCGACGCTTTGACGACCTTCCCGACCTCTAGCTGGGTGCGCCTTTACAAGCTGTATGCGAAGATCGTCGGCGTCAGTCTCGCTGCCTATGCTCTCCTCGTCGCTGTCTTGATTCCCCAGATGATCCTCATCATCGCCAAGTCGCAAAAGGCTTGAGAAGTAAATTTGGCCGACAACATGCTCGATCTCAACTCGGTTATTCACGCGTCGCATCACAACTGTCATCTGCGATTCTATAGGGAGGTGGTAGTTGGTTTTCCATGTCGGTTATGATGTCTGTTGTTTTCTTTGTCAGTCGATAGGACTTTGCGTATCTCACCGCTCACCATCAGATGTCTGGTTCGGATCTCGAGCGTTATCTCGGTAGCTCATTAGTAGCTCAATGTATGAAAAACTCTTCATATTTGTATCATTTGCTTTCGTGCAAGCCGTAAATTAGGCCCCTCGGGCAACAATTTTTCTGTGTAGTACAACTAAACCAAGGCTGTTTCACACATTGCACCGTCTACATATTTCTTCTTGCCCCTCGCTTGGCCATGAGAGTAAAAGAAAGGGGCCATATTGACATCTGAACAATGCCAGCTAACCGGGGGGCTCGCGACTAGCGAAACACCATCCCATCCCTCACAACTGCATCACACCCAAGTTCTCTCATGTTTTTGTACAACGAAACTGCTAGTCATGATAAGAAGCTCATCCATGTTTCCCTCCCGAATCTAGGCTCCGATGCCCGGTTCTGTATGCCTATGTATCTGTTTGTTTGTCTGATAAACCAAGATACCTGATGTATGCCCCTAGCAGCAGTAAAAAGAGAAAGCCAATCAACCACCCTCCCCCATTCCCAGCCATCTAGATACCTACCCTTGACACCGGTTATTGTCTTCTCCGTTTCTCCCATACCCATATAGTTAAGGTAGCAAAAGGAAGTGACAGGAATAGAAAACAGCCAAGCGGAATAATTAGGAGGTTTTGTTTTCTTTCTTTCTACAAGAAAAAAGAGGTCTTTAATAAAAGGGGGGCGTTTCGTTGGGTATAACTCGCGAATCGCGAAAACCGCAAATGCCACCTCGCCACCACGGCCGTCACAAACCGCCAACCAACCAACCGCCCGCACGCCAGACATGCTCGTTGTTCACCAAACCAATAATGGAATAGACTTTCGTCCCTGGTCCTCATCTCCCAAGAATCGTGAAACCCAAGAAAAAGAAGTGAAATTGTATCTCTTTCATCGCTATCTTTTCCTTTCCCCCTCATCTCACGACTTCTGGAAGAACCAGCTCGACCTCTTATTCTCCGACGGGTTCTGCAGGCTCGCAACGGTTGGGTTTGTGGCCGCAACCTCGCCGCCTCCACGTAGCGGCTTAGCAATCCGGCTACCTATGCTAAAGCCCCCGAGACCGGTAGGCGAGTTCAAGCCGCGTGTGCTACCAGCTTTGGCGGCCTCCAGGCGGTCCTTGACGGCCGCGAGCTGCACTTCGAACCTGGTTGTGCAGAAACAGCGATTAGATATTGAATATGGCAGGATGTTGCAGAGGGGTGTACGTACTTGTGGTTGGCCTGTGCCATCTTCTCCTGGCTCTCCTGTAGCAAACTCTCGAGGCTCTGGATACGCTCGTTGCGCGCAATCAGTTTGCGCTCGGCGATTGCCACCTCTTTCTTGAGCGCTGAGTTCTGCTCGACCAACTGCCGTTGCACCTGGGTGAGCTGCTCAAGATTGCGCTCCAGGAACGCCATCTTCTTCTGCTGCGCCCGGTTGTTGCTGCTGCGGAGCACGTTGTTATACTGCTCACGTGTTTCGTCGAGTGAAATTTCGAGCTCCACCACGCGCTCGCAGCGGTTTTGCAAGTCGCGCATCAGGCTCTTCTTCATAATGTCGAACTCGGCCAACTGCTGTTGCACCGTCTTGCCATTCGACATCGGGACAGCCGCCGCCCCGTTGGACGATTTGACGCGCCGTTGTAGGTCCTCGACCAACGCCTTAAGACGCTCATTCTCCGACGATTTAAGCGTGATATCCGTCTTGAGCTCCTCAACTAGCTCAACCTGAGCACCCGCTTTGTCTGTGAGTGTCTTGGCGAGGAGTGCCTTAACTTCATCCTTGTCCTGGTCTCCGAGGCTGCGCGTGAGAACCTCTTCGTGTTCTTGCTGCAACGCCTCTAGGCGCGCTTCTAGCTCAACTCGCTTGCGAGCTTCTGATTCGCTCGAAGCAACGTTGAATGATGAGAGCTCGGCTTGCCGCACGAAACCTTGTGTCTCAAGGAGCTTGTCCTTGAGCGCCTTGAGATCATCAGGCGGAATGGGATCACCGGTTGAGCTGATCTCATACAAAGCGTCGATCTGTGCGATTGCGTCAGCAACTGACCGCTCATTTTCACTGAAAACGTCGCCGGTCAGATCGAAGCCCGCCATCATCTTGGCCATCTTCTCTGCCTTCTTCTTCTCCTTCTCGTCCAGCACCGCGTTGGTCTCCTTGGCGCTCATCTTCATGTCCAGGATCTGTTGCTTGACTTCGTCAAGCTCGGTCGTAAGCTCCGAATTTGCGTCCTTCAGACCGTCCATAGTGATCTGGGCCTCCTTATTCTCGAACGCTAGCCTTTCCAGCTGCATCTTGACTTCATTGGCTTCGCTTGTGAGCTTCTCATTTTCCTTGCCAAGCCTCCCATCATGATCCTTCAGCAAAGAAAGCTCCTCTTTTGCCTCCCGTAATTGTCTCTCGATATTGGCGGCCAGAGACTCCTTCTCTGCGAGCTGGTCTTGGAGCTCATTCTCGCGGCGCAGGAATTCTTCCCGCTCGTCTTTCTCAAGGGGCAAGCTGGGCGTGCCAGGCCGTTCCGAGATGGCTGGCGTCTCAGCGCGGTTATCTGGAAGTAGCCTTGAGGGCGTCGAGGGCCTTGCTGCCCTGGGTTCGGTCTTTGATGCGCCGTCCGCTCCCAACGATGGCACCCACCGCTCCTTTGGTACCGCTTCTCCCGCGCGCCAAAGCTGCACCTCACCTTCCAGGTTGACGATATAGTTCTCAAAGGTGGTAATCTGTGTTTTGGCTTTCCCGAGCATCATCTTCAGCTCCACCGGGCTCAGTTCCGCATTGACCTTGGCCTTGTTCTTGATCGACTTGGCTCGCATACCAAAACGCAGCGTGCTCAGGGTTTCCACATCGTTGTAACTACTGGGAGAGCAGTTGATGATCAAGGTGGTCCGACTGTTACCTCCCAGAGATTCTTGTAGAATACGGGTGAGCTTGGAGTCTCGGTACGGGACATGTGAGGACTTTCCGTCTGTCAGCGCATTAATGACCATGCCCAGGGCGCTCAAACTCTTGTTGATCTTTTTTGCCTCTTCCAGCGTCTGGCCACTGGCGCCCGTTTTTCCGACCTTTTCACTACCGGCCAAGTCAACCAGGAAGAGCTGGCCACTCTTCGCTGAGCCCGTCTCGACATTCTTCTGGGTGATGGTGACCACGAAAATCGAATGGGAGCGGGATGATTCCTGGTTCATGTTTGTCGCGGCGACGGCCCTTGCATTTCCACCCCTCCGCATCACTTCATAAACCTCCTGGACGCTCGAGACGTATATCTCTAATAGGCCCTTTACGTAGACGCCGCGATTTTTCTCCTCGTGTATTGGTAGGTTGTCGTTTTGGGGGGCCAGCAGATCGCGGATGCGCTCCATGTAGATCTCCATATAGCTGACGCGTACCGTGTACTCGATGTTGGCGGCGCTTGACATGATGCTTGCGAAGATCTGCTCGACTATCCTGGGAATAACACCCCTACCATCGTCGTCGTCTATGTTAGGGCCTAACATAGTGTACGACTTGCCCGAACCCGTCTGGCCATAGGCGAAGACGGTGCCATTGTAACCGTTTAGAATATCGTCGACAGTGGGCTTAATAGAGTAATCGAAAATATCGGATTGTTTGCATGCCATATCAAACACCCGGTCGAACGTGAAGGAGCCCTGGGCCTCCTTGGACTAAAAAGAGGCGCAAAGAGACGCGTTAGCACGCTCACCAAAGGCCACGGCGCGCAGCGCAGGGCAGAATTGCCACTCACCTCGACCGTGCACGTATCCTGGCCATCGAAGCGGACGATGGGCTGACCGCCCGATTCAATCTCGATCCTGTTTTGCGGGCGGAACCGAGCCACGACCTTGATGCTATTTGCGCTCGACATTTTGGCAGTCCGCTTCCCGCGCCGGGCAGCGCAGTATCATGAAAGGCTAGCGCCGTCAGGACAGCAGGGTGGAAGGGGGGGTCGCTGGCAGACGCCGGGTCGGCAGAGAACGTGTTGGTGGTCGTCGGGTTCCGAGGCCGAAGTTACGTGTGCCGTCGAAATGCGGACCGGATCTGACACACCGTCTCAAGAGAGCGAAATCCCGAAAGTCGAGGATATCTGGCTAAAAAAAGATGTACTCAAAGATCTAAAAGCAGGTAGGTGGGGCTCGCAGCCAGGGCTTCGCTGATGGGAACAACACAAGGGACGAAAGAGACCGAGGAGGGGATGTTTTTACGACACAGGTGCCATTTGGCAAGTTGAGGTTGAATGACGCGCTAGCTCGCGCGGCGGTCGGGGGGTACTTTGGGGGGAGGGGCGTTTCAGGGCGAAGGTGTGCCGCGATTGGGCTGGATGTATCAAGCGTCAGGGCTTGGCGGCGGACCGCCTCGAGGTTCCTCGTCAGGGAGAAACTCGGACGGTCAGGGGTGGAACTCAAATTTACAGCAGATTAACCTCTTAATGCAAGTGGAGGCGCGAGATGGCTGCAGCCTGACGCAACTTGGGCACGAACCCGTTGCACGACGCCGGTCATTGAGCTGTCAGTTAAACAGTCGAAGCCACATTGTTTTCTGTGTGTGCCTCACTAATCAGGGTTTCGGTGACACACCGAGATGTGACGAGGCTAATATACCGAA
>Ga0247758_1000276_pt1 | contig 45396 bp, 54 predicted proteins | sample UWRJL156409C4_FD_180950 | JGI IMG/M metagenome (GOLD analysis project Ga0247758, IMG submission 180950) | Plant litter microbial communities from Arlington Agricultural Research Station in Wisconsin, United States - UWRJ-L156-409C-4 | ecosystem: Environmental > Terrestrial > Plant litter >...
CAAAATAACCCCCCCCCCCACCAACCCCCCCCCCCCCCCCCCTCAGGCTCGTCCACATCCCTAAGTATTACCACGCAAACCAAACAACGTTAGCATCCCCTTTAACCAAGAACAATCAGGGACAAGTAAGTAGCAAAGCAATACAATCTCGGGGCACTCAACGCAAACCTTAATCCCATCCACATGAGCTCTATTGTGGTCTTTTTTATGACTTACTCATATTTTCGTCTATTTTTAGGCGTGAGTTCCAAGACCCAATGCTGCGGGCCGAGGCAAACTTGCAGAAGTAGACTGTGAGCATTTGGAAACTTGGCCATTCCCTGACTCGTTCCGCCGCTGGAAGGCGAAGAGCATCGCCGCAGAGGCTGGAAGCTGATACAGATATCCCGCTGGATTTTTTTATGGCAATTACACGCAGTGTAAACCTCTTTGGCATCGTGCTATTTTCGTCGTCGTCATCCTTGGAATTGGCGGGGCTTTGCTTCATAAACTTGCTAATCTTCTATTCGCGGACGTCCCAGCCCAAGCCTTCCTTCTCTTCAGATACGCAAATTTTGTTGGCATGTGTCCCTTGAAATAGTGATCAGAAGTGATAAGTAAAATGATTGGTTGCTGAGTCTTTGTCCCCTGAATGCTGAGTTTATCCAGTGACGCCGCAATGTTTGCTCGGGCCACGGCCGTGCTTGGTGTTCGGCCCCTATCTAACGGCCGTTGTTGGTGGGACCGCCCGCAGACGGTCCCGTTCCTAGTGCGGGACAGCCGCCGGTTGTTGGCAAAGAAACCCCCCAACAGATGATCGACTTCTTGTCTGCACGGAGTTAGGACCTCCATGAAGTCGAACCTGTCGACCGTCAAGTCGGGGGGCTACTATATTGAAGGATCTTGATTGTTCATAAAGCCACATTGTCACATGGACACCAGCACATCCCAAAGGAATATCTATCTCATGATGGTCTTCAATTAGTGTTGGTCGTTTCCTGATGTTACATCCACGACCAACAACCCCCATGCGCGGCATCGGCTATCTCGTTTCGTCGGCCTATTGCAACGCGAGGTCCTACCCATCATATTTTCGGCCATGATCCATGGGAAGTAAGGGCCACGGGGAACAGTGCCGTAGCGCACGGGTATGGCGTTATAGAAGGATCAATATTCGCTTCCGCGCGCTTATTTCTGTCGGTGATGTGTGCAGTGTGCTTGTGCCCTATCACCGCGCTCGGGCTCGTACAAAGCTCACCGACATCAGTCAGCAGAGATCACGCCCTGAATTCCATGCCACATCCACGCAGACCGCCATCACTAGCTTGGAGCCGGGCATCAGCTTGACGCCAAGTGGTGTGGCTGCTGCCGGAGACAAAAGCCACGCACATCAACGATGGGATGACTGATCCCGGAAGCCTCCCCCTTCTGCTGCGAAGTTCGACCGAGGGATGTGGGGAAAGAGTGTACGAGAATTGCCCGAGCCGGCGTTCCTATAAATAACGGAACGGGTCGGCGCCACCTGGGCCAGTCGGCTTGCCTGGGGAAGGGCGCCACTTGGACCCGATCCCCTGGTTGTAAGCTCACTTAGATGCCTGCCAAGCAATCATGACGGAGACTGCGGAAGCTCAGAAGCTAGGATGGCAGGCAAAGGAACTATCGGGGCTAACAAATGCGATGCCTTAGCGGTGTATTAGTGAGCTTTTCGTGCTTGTTTGGGGTCCACGGTAGTAAAATGCTCCGACAGCACTCATTGGGTGCGTTTTTCGAGCCGGCACCTCTCGATCCACGTCTAGGGCAGAGGCGGCCGAACATCCGCGCAGTCTCGCAGCCTTGCTGCCGTTTCATGTTGCAAAACACAGCAGCTTTCTCACACCAAAACAGAGCAGGGACTGGCGGTTGACTTGGTCTCGACGTTTCCGGAGCTTCTTTGGCTTGAGCACAGGGATGGTCGACTGTCTTGGGCCGTGGCGTCGGGCTGCATCGAACGGGAAAAGCTTCGATTTCGCAGGGCTCTAGGCAAGGACATGGGGCCGAACACACACGATGCAGATGGCCCCGTGTTGGCGACGCTTCCGCACGGATGGCTCAAGGAAGGAAGCTCCCTCATCCTTTGACTCTGGCAAGCTTGTCTGATGCTTGAATAGAAACCTATTTTGGTCAGCGAAAGTCTCCACGCCAATTTGTTGACAGGAAGAAACATAATTGTTTGAAAGGCAAAGCCTTGTTTGCACTTTCGTACCGCGTGCCCAAAGGAAGCAAGGCAAACCGGTGCCGAACAGAGGGGCCCTGCTATAAATATCTCCTCAGTTCTCGCGAATCCGCGGCCAGGAAACTGTGGGGGGAGGAGCTAAAGTGCATGCTTGCAGAGCACGGCGTGACCCCGCGTCTAATTGGCTTCCGCCGCAGTTGTAAGACGCACACGCTTCGTTCCGACTCAGGCAGGTTGTTTGTTTCGACGGCCATCAATCGGATGGTCGATAGCCGATTAGACGACATCTGGAAGAGAACCGGGGAGCTAAGCTTTCCGATCTTGATGGGTCGTGTTGCAGCTGGGATGGCAGCATTCGCAGCTTTTCCCCGGCACGTCTCACCAGGGCAAGCAACGTGGGGGCTTTTGATGAACGCCTCGTGCAGATCTGGGCAAAATGCTTCCAGACTTACGGTCGCGGCGCAAGGCCACATTCAAAAGGACGCTGGGGGTCCAGGCTCGTCAGGCTGGGCCTCTGGGATCAGGCGATTCTCGATATGAGGCCAAGTGGCTACAGGAAACAGAGCGTTGGACACTGAAGGAAGCGTATTTCTTGTCCAGACGGTTCATCGCATGAAGCTGAGCGGAAGCTAAGACAGGGGAAGGTAATACGCTAGCTCCAAGAAAGGTTAGCCCTGCATGTGTAGCGAGCCACAAGATGCAACGATTCTGGTGGGGCATCTCCGCTAATGCAAGCTGCGAGCTGCACCTGCACCATCTCTCTGAAGTAGCCGAATCACATCGCACGAACCAGAAAGGCAGTTAAGCGCCGGCAGCGATGTCACAGTCCACTGCCCCCAATCAGGCGCGCCCTCTCAATCTTTTGCTTAGCCCAAGAATAGATTGCCGACACACCATCATGGGCCATCCAATCAGCACGTCGCCTTCCCTGTGCCTTTCTCTCGAATTTACCCCTCATTGAGACCTCCCTCGCCGCCTCTTGTGCCCTTCTCGGCGGATTGCCACGCTTTAGAGACCGGGTGGGAGTGTGCTGCTGGCGGGGCTGCCGACTGCTGCAGCGAATCTCGAAATTATTGCATATCCATGCCCGTGCCGTCGTCGACCAGATCTTGCGGCCCAGCAAATTCTGGCGGGCGTCGTCACGGGGCTGGAGTCACACTGCGGCCGAGCTTGGGAGCGAGCTTGCCCCCTTCACGCTTCCGAACGCAGTACGGATCTGCACAAAGCGGTGTGTCCACCGGCGACAGTCCCGTCGAGCAGAGACTGTTGCGGGAGATATTCGAGGTGTCGAGCCGGACATGTATCACGCCCGTGACTTGCAGCAATCGGACAGCTCCCTTGCGATGTTTGCATGCGACTCCTCCTGAGTGGCCACACGCGTCCGGCAATCGACAGGGGCGTCGTCTTTGCAGGAGTGGAGCAAGAGCCTTGTGCTGCCGAGCAAGACGCTGCACATCGCGGTCTTGATGGGCTGCATGAAAGCATTTACAGTATGGATCCGTAGTTGAGAGACTAAATTCTGCTTTGGTTCGCTGGGCGCTCCAACGGCTAGTACAAATCTAGTGCTTTTTTTACATGGTATTATTGCTGTTATAGAGTCGCAGTCCTTCGGAGCGAGGTCAGCTCGTGGGGCAGGCCTGTCTGGGAAGGCCGCCCAAAGCCGCCAAGATCCAGATTTAAAGCGGGAGGCCGGCTCCCGCTTTCCATGCAGGTTCGTTCGGCCGTCAACCCCCTCAGGCCGCACTCAAGACCCGACCAGGGTGCTGGCTGGGTCGCTCTTGCCTCCACGCACCAGGAAACGGGACGAGCACACCACTCATACCACGCACTGGAAACACCGCAACAAGGGAGGTCATGTAGCCTGTTGAAGCTCGTGCCTTAACTAATCCCTCCCCCTGGTTGCCATCGGGGGCCTGGAGCGCCGTCTGTCCACTCTTTTTATGTGCAACGCTCCCACCACCGCCAACCGTCCCCTTTGCTCGGTTGCCCTACTGCCACCCTGCGCGCCATCAACAGACGGGCAAAGAAAGGGTTGAAGAGCCACGTCGACCCCCAACCGCGAACCACGATCCTCAGCCTCCAGTTGCTGCGTTGGGTGCAGCGCCGCTGCCAGCACCTCGAGGCCTCTACGACGAACTAGTTTTAGGGATGGCTCTGGCATAGTCGTCGACTGCCTTCCCCGCACCGCCAATCCACAACGAACAACTTCTGCCTCCTGTGAATGGAGTGGTGACTGGGATCGAGGCCTGGCTCTCTCTGGTGTCGGCGGAGACGGGGCGGCCTGGGAACAAAGCGCAGTTCTGTCGCTGGGTGTTATTGATTTGCTCTGTGACTTGGCTGGCTCTTTGATACACCGAGGACACCATGGCTTCGTCGAGAGATCCGACTGCGCGCCTTCGGGCTGGCTTGAATCCTCTTTTGACGGCATCGCTCGGCGTCTACCAGAATGGCCAATTCGCCAACAACACTCCGTTGTCGGCCGTGTCGATGGCATCCCACGGCGCCTTCTCATCGGCGCAGACGCCTGTCAGCGCGATCCAACCTTACAACCCCCAAGAATGGATAGCATCGCCCATTGTTGGCCCCGGCCAAGACCGGATGCCACAGTCATTCGGGGATCCTCAAGGTGGGACACCCTGCTTGCTGTAGATTTAACCTGTATTGACGTTTTGAAGGCTCCCCACTACCCCCTCCCCCATACTCGCCTCCGCGTAGCGGTGGGCGACCTGCGAGCATGGTTTTCGACCAAGGGCATACTCCGAGCCCGCCCGCTGGCCGCCCGGCGCCGCCGCCACCGCAGCGGCAGGTGGCCGAGCACCCTGCCGCGAACACATCCTTTCCTCCCCCGCCAGGCGGAAGGGGCCCGTCTCGGGACCGGCGGTTTGGGCTGCCTTCACTAAGTCGGAGAAGAGAGCCAGAACAAAGTGGCATTTCAATAGACTCACACACGCAGTCAGCTCGTCCGGGAATTATGCAGCGCGTCATGCCAGGGCATTCCCAGCCCCTAACCCTCCAGATTCCCACCAGGAACGACTCCGATGCATCCCAGGGCATGCCTCCTGCAGCACGAAGGGCGGCGTCCACTCCCGCGATCGCCACTCCTACGTCTGCGAGGTCGCGATCCTCATCACAAGTCAGATGGGAGCCCATGGTTACTGTCCCGCCGCCCCCACCCGGGCCCCCACCATCGGCAGCTCGGTCCCAAAGTGTACAGCGCATGCCGTCTGGGAGCGATCCCGTCATGTCACCACCTACTCGCAGGCCTGCTCCTAGCGGAATTGCAGCCCTTGGACCTGTACCCCCCACTCCCGCGAATTGGCAGCAAGAAGACGATCTTCCTAAGCAACCCCAACAGCGCGTAGACTCACCAAACAGTGGGACGCAACACGTTGAGACGGCTAGTAACGGAAGCTCTGGCGCTAACGCTGAGTCTGCATCGTCTTCGAGCTCGCATCTGGCTAGACATCACGCACTGAGGGGAGGAGATAAAACTCTCCTTCAGCGACGCAACGAGAGCCGGACAAGAGGAGACGGTCGGGAATCAATGGATTCATCTGACGTAAACCATGCCTTGGGAAATATTGTGATCCCAAGCGCGTCAGGACTACAAAGACGGTTAACTATCAACAAGGGAACTCCGCGATCAGGACGAACATCCGAAGGGCCGAGGACGGGCGAGTCCCACGATAGCGGCCATCCGTCAAGAGGTTCGACACCTCGAGCCTCAGCTTCAGCGATGAACTCGGCCCAGATCCCGCCCGATCAGCTGACGCCCAACCAACTGACGCCCACAAACCGCTCGCCCCGCGCGGTCCAGAAGCAGCCGGAAGTTCGCCACGCCATTGCTCCAAGAGCGCTTCCTACACCACCGGCGGGAAGCCGGTCGTCATCGGGGGCACCGCGCTCACCGGCACGTGCGCTCACCAAGCATTTGGTTACGACACAGAGCACAGAGCAGTTTGCTCGCGGCACTATTGAACGTTTTGCGGCATTTGCTCAGAAGGAAGCATCCGCACCTACTGACGCTGAGAGAGTCCGTTTATTTGCCGAGTTCTTCGTCATTGAGTCGAGGGTACGGCGGGAGCGGTATGGGGCGGCCATTGGAGCTATGGGGTCCGAGATTCTCGACCTGACGCGTGACCTATTTCGACCAATGCCTGCTAGGCGGGAATCTACAAATTCGGCAACGAGCGGGACAGTGGAATTGACTCCTCAGTCATCCGAGCCAAGATCTCACCGTGGGTCGACCGGTTCTGGGCTGGGCGGGAATTCCCATGGCCAAGGCTCGGCCGTTTCCACCCCTTCATCGTCTGTTCCAGGCTCGTCGCCCACAGTCGGGCCCGGGCAGTCTAATCCTAACTGGCAGTCATCGAACTATATGCCCTCGTTATCGCCGATTCTTAGCATGAGTATTGGAGACGCTCCTGACGAGGAAGATTCCCGTGGACGTCCCGCAAGCAGATGGTGGGAGGCCGACTCGGCGGACGCAGCGTCGTCGAAGCTGGAAAGGTCAAAGAGGGAGTCCAAGTATATGGGCGTGCCTAAAGAAGCTCGTGAAGCTCTTCAATGGATAGATGATCCGCAATCGTCGCCAGCCGTTGCAGCGGGCTCGAGCAGTCGCCACTCAGGGCATGAGTACCCGCCCGAGAAGGTCGGATGGCATGATCAAGAGCTGGTCAGCACGCCAGACCCATACAGAAATTCTATGCATTCCGCATCGACGCCGACTCCCACGACGCCCAACCCTGCCCACCTGGACGTTTCACGCTTGGTTACACTACCTCCGCCGTATCCTAGACACCACCCCGCCGTCAATAATAACCATCCCGAGCTTACCGAAACCCGAAATGCCGTCCGCGTTCTCAGTGACATGACGGAGGTTGATGTCCTGAGAGAGCGTTTCAAGCAAGGGAGTGCGAAGGTTCGCTCAGATGCGTCCGAGGCCGCAAAGCAGCGCCAGCAGGCCCTTCGCGAGAACCTTCACTCGGAAATCTCGTCGGGGGGTATTGGATATGCAGAAGCTGCCGCCATCGAAGCTGATGCGAAGGCCGAGGAGCACAATAAAGTCAAGGAACTGGAAAAGAAGGACTTTGAAGAATTCCAGTCGGCTGTTGTAATGCCCGTCAATGAAATCCTGCAGGCGCGCATTACCAAGGCGACGGGGCTCTTTGATGAACTGCGTGGCCAGTTGTTTGAGGAGGCGCGCGGCTCAAACCCGAATATGCCGCAGGAGGAGGGCGACGAACAGCCCGAGCTGTTGGAGAAACTAACGTTGCTAAAATGGATATTCGAAGCGCGCGAGACGCTCCATCGTTCTCTGTACGACCTGCTGACAGACCGCAACGACCGGTACCGCGACGTGGTGCTCATCCCCTATCAATTGGTCGGAGAAGAGGACAAGGTTGCATCGGCAAAAGCATTCTTCAACGAAGACGGCAAGAAGCGTGCCGCCACGTATGCCGATGAGGTTCTGCGCCGCACCCAGGAGTTCCACAATGTGATTGAAGAAACAGTCGTGCGCGGCGTCGAGGTGCAGCTGAGCGCCTTTTGGGATATCGCGCCACCCCTGAAACGGGTGCTTGACAAGATCCCGGCTGATATGGAGGGCTTCTTGATCCAAATTCCGCCGTCAGAGTATGGCGAGAATCCCTGCTATCACGACCACCCGTTGCAATATCTCTTCAGCTTACTGCTGCACGCCGAGAAGAGCACATATCAGTTCATCGAGTCGCAAACGAACCTGCTATGCTTGCTCCACGAGGTCAAGGAGGCTTGCGTCTCAGCCAAGGCCAAGGCCATGGAGCAAGAGGGAGAGGACGCGGTACGCATTGAGGATATGAAGAAGCAACAGGCGTCGCGGCTGTCGAATGACCTGAAGGAGAAAGTAAGAGTCGTGCAGGACCAGTGGGTTAGCGCGCTGGGGGAGACGGTGGAGGGAGTAAAGGAGAGAGTTGGGGGTTGGTTGCTCGAGACTGGAGGATGGGATGAGAGTTTTGAGGAGGGCGGTGTTGGGGGGGTGTAACTATTCAGCCTGCTCGGTGGAGGTTTCCGAGATGTTTGGATATAGAGTCACTGCACATGGCGGTGTGCTTCCTTGTTGAATATGGGAAAGTGGAAGATACCATTGGCGCAGGCCTGTTGGATATTGACGAGAAAGCAAGCGTCGAATTGTTGCGTGGCTTGTTGATACCCCTTATATTGTATATACACATGGATGGCAAAGACATATGGAACCGGATTTGGGATGGAATGGCTCCGAATCGTCATAAAAAACAAACGAACGACGAAGGACTACGACCCATGCAGGGTTCACTATTTTACTTCTAGTCGGTACTAGAAACCCAACAATACATCAAATCATCGAACTCTTGTTGCTGCCAATAGTCCGCATGTGGCCGTCGCGGGCTGTTCGTAAGAAACCATTTTTGTCGATGACGGCGCGGGCAATGAGTATGGTAATGCCAAAGTTCAGCGTGCTCGAAGACTTCATATTGAACAAGTTACACACAGAATACAGTAGTTATATACAAGCCGCAGAAGGATATGTCGGACAATCAGCTGTCACTGTCTGTTTCTCGCTGTTAGCAAGATCCAAGCCCCAGTTTCCATAAGCCACTTGCCTACGGTGTTCGACGCTCTTCCTCCCCCAATGGTAAACCCAAACCCCAACTCCATTCTCGCCCTAAACTCCAATCCCAATGCAGCGCCTGATTCAAGAGAGCATAGCTCAGCGGAGCTACTTCCCTTCGGTGCCGAACTCGACCGGGAGATTCATGCCGACTCTCCGCGCCGACAGACGCACGCGCTCCTCCTCATCCATGCCCATGCCCGGGTTGTACCGCTCCAACAGCGTCGTGTACTGTCTCTGTGCCCGGAGGTAATGCGCGAATTGCTCGGCCTGCGCGACGGTGAGCTCGGGGCGCGATGCCGTGGGTGGTTGTTGCTGGTTGAGGAAGTTCTTGTGCAGTAACTCGTGGATGGGCGACCGCGGCGAGGCGAGGATGGGCCGCGGTGGAAGCTCACGGAGGAGGGACCGGTAGAGCGCGCGGAGCTTGGTCGGGTTGGTGGCCATTGTGATGGTGCTCAGCTTCGGCGAGATGCGTGTTGGATGCGGTGCGAGGTGATGGGCCATGGATCGTGAAAATCGCCTTGCTCTGATGCGGCAATAACCCTAACCCTTATCCGATCGGGTGGTTCCCGGCAGGCAATGGTCCCTGCATCGCCAAATCTGCGATTTTCCTGGACTTTGACGTCTCGCCAGAAACACAACGTGACGGCCCCCGTCCCGAACGCCGACACAATGGCGCCAAGCAAGGCAATGGTGCGACTCCTCGCAATGCCTCCCACACTCAGGTATCTTCTCCTGCGGCGGACAATTGTCGCCCCCATCGCTCAGCGACACATCACAACCGGCCGAACCAGAACCGCCAGCAGGAGGGAGCCACCCCGAGAGCCAAAACGCCCGCCCACCCGCGTCACCGCGCCCATCCGCCTCGTCAAGCAGCCCCCTCTCGAGCTCGCCACCCCCCCTCCAAGCTGGCTCTCCTTCCTCCCGACGCCCTCCAACAACCCCGAGCAGACCGCCATCCCCGCCCCGCCGCCCGAAGATCCCTCCCTGCTGCGGACCAGCGAAGCCATTTTCCTCAAGCACCCGCCCCAATTCATCCACTCGGCCCCGCGCTTCCTCCACCTGCCCATCAACACCTTCACCGCCGAAGTCTGCGTGCTCGGCCGCTCCAACGTCGGAAAATCCACCCTCATTAACGCCCTCGCCGGAAAACCCACCCACGAAGCCGGCAAGGTGCACGGCCAGACCGCGCGCCGCGAGGGCATGGCGCTCACGTCGACCAGGGCCGGGTGCACCACGACGATGAACCAATACGGCTTTGGGCTCGTGCAGCCAAAGACTCTCCAGTTGGCGCTGCAGGCGCGGGCCGAAGCGAATCAAAACCTAGGGGTGTTGTCGCGGGCCGAGCGGCGCGAGCATGCCAAGCGGCCGAAGGAGAAGCTGCCGTGGCATCGGCTGCTGCTGGTGGATATGCCGGGGTATGGGTTTAACTCGTTGGATGAGTGGGGCGTGGAGATCAATAAGTACCTGCGCGGGAGGAAGATGCTGCGGGGCGCGGTGGTGCTGATTGATGCGGTGGCGGGGGTGAAGGATGATGATCGCGCGATCTTCCAGATGCTGAAGGATGCGAAGGTCAAGACGATGGTGGTTCTGACAAAGGGGGATAAGCTGGAGTACTCGCATGGGGATATGGATGCGGCGCTGGTGGAGACGTGGGAGGAGCTGAGGAAGGTCGAGGGGAATTCGACGGTGTGGCGGGAGGGGAAGGGCTGGGAGAGTGAGATTTGGGTTACGGGTGCGGGAGACCCGAGGAAGAGGGGTGGGTTGGGCTTGGCAGGAGCGAGGTTTGGCATCTGTCGGTTGGCTGGGTTGGTGTCTGACTCTAGGGAGCCTGTTGTGAAGTCGGTGAAGGTCGAGCCGTCGAAGAAGGTTGTGGCCGCCCCCGAGATTGTACCGTTTGAGGAGCTCCTGTGGGCATCGGCGATCCCTGAGATCAAGGAGGTGAAGGGGAAGGGGAGGAAGGGGCGGAAGGCCCGGGGGCCCGTGAATGCCAACTTCTAAGGGCGGAACGGTGGCAGTTGGAATGTGTAAGAATTTGTATGTATTGTATTCTCTGTATAGAGCAAAATAGATTTGATACCCCTTACGGAAAGCTGGCATTTGCATCGGGTATGACAACTGAAAAACTGCAGATGAAGCTCTATTGACATGCAGTTGGTATCTATACAGGGCTAGTAGATAACTCCTATACAAGTCTTGTTCGGTACAGACTACTAGGCGCTCAACCCCTCGGTCTCCTTCTCTTCCTCCTCGCTCTCCCCTCAATCGTGGGCGTCTGGGGATCTCGGAACATGTAATTCGGGAAGAACACATCAATCAGGTTATCCAAGAACCCGAGGTCGTACAGATTCTCGATATCTTTGAGCCTCCACGCGGGCTCCCACTCGCCCACACCAGGGATATGCAGGTCCGCCCGCGGGGGCTTCCCATCCTCGGTCCTAACGACGATCTGCTCCGTCTCGGCCGGCCACCGCGTCCACGCCGACTCGATGCGCGTGTTCTTGACGCGGTCGGCGGGCATCCTCCGCTTGAAGGCAAACCCGTCGTCCATCTCGGCCTGCCAGTCGGACCACTTCATCGACTCGTTGGTCGTGGTGCCGCAGTAGATCAACCACATGTGGTATCCGAGCAGGCCCCAGACCAGAGGGGTTGTCATTAGCGTGAGCAGCGTCACGGCGCCCATGGACACGCCGTCCTGCATCCCCCAGCCCCAGCAGACGAGCCACTGCTTCAGGTCGATGCCGCGGCCGCCGGCGGCGTTCCAGGGGAGGAGTGTCCAGTAGGGGAAGCGGGCGCGCATTTTGGAGGTCATCAGGTGGATTCCGAGGACGCCGCCGTAGAGGGTTAGGATTGCGGTGCTGAGAAGGAGGAGGATGAACCAGTGGTGGTTGCCGACGCCGACGCAGTTGTTGATGAAGATGCAGTGGTGGTCGAGCTTGCTGATGCAGCGCTTGCAGATGCTGCAGTGCTTAGACCGCGCGGGCTTGAGCAGCTGGCAGGTGTGGCACTCGGTGCCAGGGTGGAAGACGGTGTAGTCGAAGGGGTAGCGCGCCATCTCGTGGGCGTGGTTGGCGGGGGTGATGAAGCCGGGGTCGCTGAAGGAGGCGAGGTAGAGGAAGACGTAGGGGAGGATGATGGCGATGGATCCGGTGGTTTTTTGTAAGGCGCCGAGCTGGGGCCATACTGTTGGTAGGTACATGTACTCGCCGATGGAGAGCAGGAGGAAGAAGAATATCTGCGGGGTGGTGTTAGTACGGGGGTGGTGGTGAGGGGTGGTGGTGCTTTGGGGCTCTTACAAGGACAGTCGGGTGTCTGTCATACATGATGAAGTTCCCTGCTCTTGTGCAGGACGAGGTTACTCTGCCCGAGGTGAGCCTCTGGTCCAGGGCCTGGAGGCCGTTGGGCAGATGCACCCATATCAACCGGTACAGCCAGGCGATGGGGGTGCGTCTCAGGGTTGGGAGTCTTCCAAAAAAGGTCACAAATGTCATGAAAGTAATGCCCAAGATGATGAGCACAATGGTGGTGAGGGCGCCCATGGTTTCGAATCCGCACCCCGGTGGACGACCAGAGGCATCGTCTATGTGTGATGTCCAAGAAAAAAGATGAAGCAGCAAGCTGTCCTCCGCTGAGGATCCAAGATGGTGAGATGAGGCGCAAGCCGCGATGCTTGGCGCCGTTGGCGTGAGACAGACCAAACTAGCGACCGTTGCGATGAGATTGGGGGCAAACTGTTGCGGAACGCTCTTGTGCGCGATGAGGAAAACTGTCACGCCGACAAAGCAGGCGGCCTTCGCACAGCCTCAGATTACTGACTTGGGGACGAGCGCCTGGCAACGCGTCAGATTTTTGAGGAAAGGAGACTTGAGAGGCCGGTATCCATGTTCACAATTTGGGAGGCGCAAGCGGCAGGCGGCACCAGCAGGAGCCAGGTGGGTGCCAGGTAGCGGGGGGGAAGTGAAAAATGAAATTTCGGAATTTCACCGACTCAGCGAATTCCAAATTTCAAGAATCTGGGCCGTGAAAACGCCAAGATGAAAAGTGAAAAGGGGCCCCACATATTTTGGTGGCTTGGCTCTAACAGGGGCTGGGATTAGTGTCCAAAAGTCTTGATTTCGGCTGCCAAAAATAGAAAACTAAGACCAAAGTGCCTCCATTTCGTCCTCAAGGTTGCAGTCAGCCATGGCTTCCACCTTAGCAATTTCCTCCTCCGTTAAAGGCGTTTTGAACAGCTCTTACCATTCGTCTTCCATTACCATTAGAATCACGTCCTTAACTAACTCCCACCGATCCACTTTAAGCTTTTCTTTACCACTAGTTTCTCTAAATAGCTTCATTCTTTTAAGGACCTTAAAGTTTATAAATAAGAAAGCCGCGTGGTTAGTTGTTTTAGGGGTAAGGTAATTCCGAACCTTGTTTTAGAGAAACTTAGTTACGGAGAAGGAGCGTTCTAAAGGCACACTATTAGCCAGTGTAGAAAGAATACGCTTAACCACTTAAGTTAGTTCCAAATCTGTAATGTTAAGCCGCAGCTAAAACTTATAGGGGGTCTTGCCTTTAATAGTGGAATATATATTAAAATAAAGGCCATCTTACGTTTAGAATAGTGTGAACTGGCTTTGCACCTGTAACTAGGAACTTATAGGTGAAAACTGCTGTAAAAAGGCCTTTACGCGTGTAAGTTCTTAGATTGAGAGCCTTATATATCGGGTTACTGGATCGAGGGCTTATATGGTTACGTGGATATCTAAGGTCTGGATCTCCTCTTAGCTGGCCAGCTTTATAAATAGGGGCTCCCAGTTAACCTTTAACCATTCCCTTAAATCATGTAGCTGGCGCCAGCTGGCTGTAATTTACCGCCAGTTTATAAGAGTGTGGCTAACGTTTAATTTATCGCTTTCTGAGCGTTCTTAAACTGCACTTATTAGGCCTAGAACTGTAACTAAAACCTTAACCTTACGCCAGAACATATAATTCTTAACGTTACTAATAATATTAAAGAGGGTTATATGCCTTTTTAAGGGTGTTTTTTAAACTGTAAGGCCGTTACGTGCCCACGTGAGAAGGGCCTCCTTATTACCAAGTATGGAGTGTAGGGCTTGTAGTTGTGAACCTTAACGTGTAATAACCGAGGCTATTAAAGCCTTCTTCTTTTAATAGGTGTGCAGTTAGTGTTACTGTAAGAAAGCTAATTACAGTTTTAACTTCTTAAACCACGTAATGATTTTTAACACCTTAGCCATTACAGTCTTATAAAGCTCGGCCTTAAAAATGTCTTTAATTAATAACTGGAAGCTATAGGAATCGTAAAGTGTATAAAAAACATGTAAGAACCCTGGTCTCTTAGCCATCTCTTAGTGGAAGCTTCACATTATGGAGTTAATATCGGTTACTAGGCCGTTGATTTTTAATATATCGCTATCCAGAAGGTTAAGCAGAATCAGTTTGATAACTAATATATAGCTTATAACATTATAACTTACAGTCTTCGTATTAATTATTTCCTAATAGAAAGCCGTAAGGCTAGGGATCTGAATAGAGATATTTATTATTTAGTTACTGACAGTATCATTTAAGCCGTCCATAATAATGTTAATAAAAGGGGCTGCTGTAATATATGCGTGAACTTTGTCTCGGCGCTCTAATTATATTGTTATAAGCTAACCGGAGATCGCTTCTTTACCAGCCAGCTTATAGGCGGGGTTTAACTTGTGGAGGAATGCCTTCATCACTAGGTTCTCAAGGAGGGTAAATGGCAGCCCTATAGTAAAAATGGCTATGGCCGCCATCTTTATAACTCGTTCTTAGAAGCCTTTTAGCACCGCTTGTATTATGATTGCCATTGTGATGGACCACTGTTACGGAGCGGTCTTACCGTGCCGGTACAGAAGGCACCCAACTAGGTGCCGTTTCTGCCGCGAAATATTAGCCGTGAATACCTTTAAACACCACTTACAAGTTACACGCGGATTTTTAAAGCTCTCGAGCGTAACTTCGTCGTACTGCTCTCGGATAACGTCAGCTATAAGGCTTTCTATTAGAGCCTTATGGTGATCCATTGCAAAAAAAGAGGTGGAAATAGAGGGTTTGCGCGCGCAAAGAAGCCGTAACGTAGTGGTGGATTTTGAGGGTTGTTGATGGAGAGTTGGAAGGCTACATTAGGGGCGGAAAATTCTGCAGTCACAAGGAAGATCCTGGTTGGATTCTGCCCCATACAAAACCCTAACCCTGCCCCATTCTTGGCATCACGTGTTTCTGAAATATTTCATTCAAGGAGGGGACTGAAAATCATGACAATTTCGAAATGGCTGGGCCTGAAATGAAATTCCGAAACCCTAGTGCCAGGTGGATGGCATGGGGCTCCCCGCTTACGCAATTAAGCGAGTCCCCCACACTGCAATTCGCACCCCGTGAGGAAAGCGCGACGCCGTCGCCCTTGTCACGCGAACCCATCACATTCACGATCGCCGAGTCCCATGGATGGCCCATTTCGACTCTCACAAACACCCCGGTATAAAAACCAACTCTGGCTCAATACCGACCTACGGACGCTGAGGGTTCACCTGCTGCCCGTCCTGTAGTGCTGATCTGTTATCATTTTATGGGATTTCGTGCGGAGCAACGAATACTGACTGAGCGCATCACGGCGCCGCGTTTGCATTCTTCACGAGAAACAAACTAGCAGATGATCTACCACGACATACTGCCGAGCGTTGTCAGAACAAAGCATCAAGATAAAAGACGCCATCCTTTGTCCGGCAAAAGCAGGCAGCAGGTCTGTTTTGAAGACCACGACGCGTGCCGGTCTCTGTCCTACTGCCGACGTCCGACAACGCACAACTCCTAGTTGCCGACATTGCGTCTTGCCGGGGATGCTGAGTCGCTGAAGAAGGAGAGAATACAGCCAGCGAGGGATCTCGGGCCAGGTCAGGCTGATTGTGGCGGCTCCTTGACGTTGTTCAGGTGTTTCGCTGCCGAGCTGGAGCTCTGTTGGGTGTTGGAGCTGGTAGAACCAAACGAGGTCCTTAATTCCAGGAAGTCGGTTATTGTCGGTTAGGGTTAGGCCTCCCCTGGCGCCCCACTTTCCGGACCCCTGTACCGCTTACAATGAACGCACCAACTGTGTACGACATTGTGGTTGATGACGGAGCCGGTGTCAACGGCGAATACGTTGGCACTCTGTTTGGTGGTATCAAATTTTTTCTCCACCAGCAAGTGCCTTCGCGCAGTGCGTTGGAGGCTTCCATCAAGGTGAGCACATTTCATCCCACCCCCAGCCCCACCTCCACTCCACTCTCCCCAAACCTAACTGACGTGGCTTGCAGGTCAACGGAGGAAAGATCGTGAGGCTTGAGAAACATGCCGATGTCAGGATTGGGGACCACGCCCGGAAAAATGTGCCTCCCGGCTTCGTCTCATGGAAGTATGTCCAAGACTCCATCGCCGGCGGAGAGCTCTGCAATATCGACGACTACAAAATCGGCACATCGGCACCGCGTCCTGTTGGGTCAGCACAGCCCACAAGAGCCACCAGGAACCCCTTTACAGCCGAGGAAGATCGACAGCTTACCGAATATGTCTTGCAGAAAACTCATGAGGGCCGTGGACCCACGGGAAACAAAGTATTTGAGGTTTTTGCAGAGCAGGTATGTTGTAGCTCCAAAGAGCAGGCCAGCAATGTGCTAACAGTCCAAGTTTCCGTCCCACACATGGCAATCCTGGAGGGATCGTTGGGTGAAGAAACTCCGCCCGGCATACGAAAGGAGAATCTCGGCTGGTGAAGCATCGCCATCACCAGCGTTGCCCGCCGTCCCGAAACTAAAACAACCCAATCGCGAAGTGCGGTCAAAGGTCTCGCCAATATCAGATGCAGGCGCCGACCACGCTCCTAGAAGAATCCCCGGAGCCAGAAGCTTCTTTACACCGGAAGATGACCGGATTCTCCGACAATGGGTCGAGAAACGGGTTTCAGAGGGAGGGAGACCCAACGGCAACGTGATATACCAAGAACTCGAGGAAGAGGTATGCGGCTTTCCATCTAAAACTGTTCTCACACCCTGACCCGCTATAGTATCCGCATCATACGTTCCACTCCTGGCGTGACCGTTGGATCCGACATCTCTCCAAGCATCAAGTATCTTTAAATGAGGCAGAGCCTAAGCGTCCTCGGCCCTCTATACCAGCCGTTACAACGTCCAGGCCTTATAATGGGACCCAGTATGCGCCACAGGTGGCTCCGCCACTCGAAGCAGAACAGCAGCCTACTCCGACCAAAATTGACACCGTGTCACGCATGAGTACTCAGGGGGGCGCAGAAGCCAGGGATCGTACCGGAAACCAGGCCCAGCACCCTACGTCGCGCCAGGGCTCATCCTTTTTTCGCAGTCCCACTAGAGCGCCTGCTTCCAGTATTCATGAGCGTGTGAGGGGTTTGAAAACAGAACCCAAACTAGCCGCACGGTTCAAGGAACTGGAGGAGAAAAGAGAGAAGGTGCAAGCAGCTAGGCTGATCCAGCGAATCTGGAGAGGCTATCATGCACGGCGGGTAATTTCCTCCGCCGCATACCAGCTTGATAGACTCAGCCCCCTCGTCAGAGGGACCTTGAAGCGAAGGGAGCTTAAAGATATCCGGGATAAAGTCAAGTCTGAGCCGGATGAGGCCCAATCGGATGTCCAAGAGTCAGCTCCTAAACTCACGACACCGGAAAAGCCGGTGACTAAAAAGGAGGAATTCTACAAAGACATCCAGATGTTTTATGCAATGACTGGCGCAGAACCAATACCTTGGGTGGAGGTCGGAAACAGAGCATTGGATCTCTGGGACTTGTGGCACGCTGTCACCACACAATCTGAATACCGAGACTGGGAAGAGATCGCTGAGTCCCTTGGTATTGATTGGGTAGCCGCTCCACGTGTCACTCACCAATTGAAAGCGGCATTTGAGAAACACCTTCTTGAGTTTGAGCAAGTGATGGCCACTTACTCGGACCGGGCTTCTGAGAGCCCTGATCAGGGAGAAAACGGCGAGGCTTCTGGGGCTGGAGCTCGAGTTCCATCCGAGGAATTCATATCCTCGCCTCCAGTAGTAGCGGGCCAGAAAAGGAGCTACGGAGAAGCCCTGCTTCCCTCGACCATTGTTCCTCCTTCCCCGAGAAAACGTCGTCGACACAATACGGAAGACGAAATACCGTATACGCCAGACAAGCAGAGCCAAAACACAGCTCGTGGGCCTGACGACGTGGTACTCACAACACCTCTGCATATCAGGATGAGGGAAGTCCGGTCGTCTCCGCAGCAACTCCCAGGTGGATCGGTGCACTCTGTTGAGCCCGAGACCCAGGATTTCCAATTCCAGATTGGTATTGAAGGGGAGGAGCGCTGGGACACGCCATCGCACCAATTGCTGTCTGAAAACCATCTGGCAATTCGCAGCTCGCAGTGCGCAGCCCCTAGGCTCCTGGTCAGCACTGGCGTTCATCACGCTCATGCCCCCCAGGCCGAGAATTTTTCACCATCAGCTACAGCCTCGAGTGAGAACTCGGAGTTTCCTCCGATCGAAAAAATCACCTCTTTACTTAGCAAACAGGCCGTTACGCCGCCTGACGTTGACTCAGACTCAGATAAGTATTTTGCCACGCCTGTCCGGAAATCTTCTGAGCGGAACCCGGTTCGTCGAAGCCTTCCCTGGAAGACAACTGCTATGCAGCCGCCTTCCTCCACGCAGCAACCAGTTCGCCGAAGCGCTCCCTTGCCGCCGAAACCGGCCACCATGCAGCCACACCCGCAAGTGTCATCGTCAACGAGGCCTAAACACGGGCCACAAGGAGGGTTTGATCGCACATCTGCACGAGCTTCTCCGCTTCCACGCCCAGCTGCTCCGCAGGCCGTGATGCCTCCGTCGTCCATCTCCTCGAGAGGCCGAGGCGGCCTTAGCAGAGAGAAGAGTGCCGTTGAGTGGTTTGAATCTATCGGTTACGAAAGGCATATTGTGATAAAGGCGCTTGAGGCAACCACGGGGGACAGGGGCAAGGCCGGTCACCTTATGCAAAGATTAGCCGATGGAAAAGGTATGCCGGACAACGAGCCCGGAGTCTGGACAGAGGTGGACGATGCAAACCTGAAAAAAGTATCTGAGATGGATCTGGATCAAGAGCACGTTGCTCCAGACCCAATGAGGCAAAAGATTGAGTGGGCCAAGGGGGCGAAGCGTAAGCTGGAGGCGAAGCATGGCGTGGAGGGATGTGAGAAGAGGATTGTTTTCTTGATAAACTTGGAGAAGCAGCTTCAGGCTAAAGCCCGGGTGAAAAAAGGGGATTGGAAGAAGCAACTGTTAGGGTAACGAAGAGGGGTTTGGGGGTTGGCTCTATTAGTTGGAGTTTGTTGGTGGCGGCGGATGGTTTAGGTATGCTACAAAGTAGCTAATGAAGGTGCATGTTACTAGTTCTGGGCTACAACGGTCGTCAGGCAGTGTGGGGGTGTTGAGGGAATCTATCTTCTTTTCGATAGATGCACCTGGGGGCGTTGGTGGTTACATGTATACGGGCTTTGGTTGTGACAGCAGCCTTGAACACGCACCCTATTGAGCTATCACTCTCCTCAAAACCTTGAAGATGTGTTAGAATAACAAGCTTAGCTTAGTTATTTGGAATGTGTTGCATAGCTTTGACGGCTGGAGCGTAGTCGTCACACCAGTCATAGGAAAAGAATACGAAACAAGGGTATTTCTGCTCCGTGTAAGTTCCTTCTTGAAGTATTGCTGATCTTTGGAGACGGGGCTTACCTTACCCACCGATGATACCCCACTTTCAGGGCATATGGATGAGCTAGACCTAGACTTGGCTTAATAACCATAGCTACTAAGAAGCTAAGTCTCAGAATCAGTATTATTCTAGAGGAAGATTAGAAGCACTTCGAGAATCAAGCTGTCAGGTGTAAGCCGCCCCTGTTTGATGTTTGACGCCTCACCATTTACCATTCATTAGTCCCTCTAAAGGCCAAGAGCCGAGGATTCACCGACTTGTGAGAAAAAGCAATGAATGTGGGTTATGCACTAGCCGAAACTGGGTTCTGACGCGTGACGCGTGTGGTGTTTGACGACGTGATGACACCACCTCTTCGCAACTTCCCCCTCAGGCCTTCACCGCCAAGCAAGAAAAAGCACGTCCTAGCCATCAAGAACTTCGTGCCGCTCGCCAAGTTCATCGTCGACCACCACAAGGACAAGACCAAGAATGTCGTCGATGTGCCCATCGAATTCTCTCGCACCCTGGAGCGTACCATCACCGTGCGCCGGGGATTTGCCGACTTGCTGAAACAGGCCGGCGCCACGCTGGACATTGCGGCAGACGAGACGCACAGCTTCTTTGTTGACGTGCTCGAGAATGTCCGCAATGCTCTGAAGCCGCTGTTTTGGCAGGAGTCCGCCACGGCCTCTAAGAAAGGACTAGCTCCTGCTTCCGAGCCAGCCGCTGCTGGCGCTGCCTCACTTGGTACTGGAAGTATCTTTGATATTCTCGAGGTGTATGAGACGCCTGAGCTGGACTTGCCTGTTGCTTCTTCGGCCACGGATGAAAAGCCAGTACCTGCGGACAAAACACAGGCTGCCGGCCTCATCGAGTATAAATCTGAGCCAACCAATACGGCCGCTGATCGGTTCTTGGCCTTCCTTGCGCTCGGCCGCGACCTCACAGCGCTGCGGGAGCAGGTCAGGAGCCTCTGGAAAGCCTATGCCGACCGGGAGATATCGCTCTCGTCTGTTGCCATTGCCACTAACACGGTGATTGCCTTCGCTCGGGCCATCGAGGAGGGCGTGGCACACCTCTTCAAGCGCGACGGCAATGTGGAGGGCATGCTTACAAAACTTCTCAAGGCGATTTGCGCCATGCGCGGCGTGGACATTAGAACGCCCAGCGTCAACGGCTCCTATCCGTTCGACATTCGCCTGTACGAGACGATTGACTTTTGCATGATCAACGCCCTTATCTTCCTCAACGGATGGCGCCAGGCCGCCGGCGGCGGTGCCGTTTCGAGCTACAACGGAAATTTTGGATGGTATGGTAAGATGGTCCCCTATCACACCCTGTCGAACGAGAAGAAGTTCGAGGCCGACAGGGCGCATATGCTGGATTTGCTTCCGGAATTCGACAACCTCGGCCGCATGGCCTACAACATGTCGGGCACCAAGTTTGCGCCGCCCGTCCTGGACGAGATGTCCAGGGGCCTTCACCTGATGCTTGCCAACGGGCTGGGGGAGGATACGACGCCGCTCTGGCTGCTGCTCGCCAAGTCGCTTCATCTCGACGTCGTCCGCCTCCTGGGAGACGAAATCGACCGGCCCTTCCGGGAGATGGAGGCCTACGACAACCTCGTACACCGTACCATCGACCAGCACTTTGAATACCACCGTGACCCCGTCCTGCGTGCATCTGGGTTCAACGAGCAAGCTGACAAGGCATTGAAACGACTCCAGAAGGAATCCGAATACTGGAAAGAGGGCACGAACCTCATTACGGCGGCTCTCAGCAGTGCTGACATTAACACCAAACCGAAAACCATGCTCAAGCGCAACCCCCCATACTGTGGCCTATGGGTGGCCGACATGCGCGCGCGCCTGCACCATGTAGGTCTGGCCGTCAACCACGGCTTTGGCAGCATCTTGTACGCCGGCCACTTGTAGAACGCGCTTGAAACCGAAGGCCTGGTTCCTGAGGACAAGAAGTGACACGACATGGAGCTCTTCTTCCGTGCCCAGGGCGGCCGCGACATCTTCTTTATTAGTCAAGCACCCTCCAACGTAACCGAATACCACAAGCAGATCTACCTCGTCATGGGTTTCTCGGCCGGCAATTTCGCCCCAGACACGCGCAACAAGGGCAAGCTGCAGGCTACCAAGAAAGGGTCCCGCACGCTCAAGGAGCAGGGCCGCGTGAGCATGCTGTTCTGCGGCCAGTTCAGCCCGAGTTCCTCGCACGTCAACTTGACCGCCGACGACGTCCAGGCCATCTTACATCCCAACAGCAACTCCCCCAAAGGCACAGCCACAAGCCCCACGCAGCTCGTCTCCGCCCTCGCTCGCACGCTTGAAGCCGAAATCCTGGACCTCATGCCCGACTACCTGCTCGGACACCGCATCTGCTGGACCCTGTTCCGACACGTCAAGGATGCCGTCGAATGTGACATGCTCCGATGGCTAGGGCCCAAATGGATTACTCAGGGGTACCAACTCCCCTTCACCGCGGGCTACATCTTCCGCTCGCTTTGCGGCGACGCAAAACTGCCCCCCACGCGCGAGCTACTAGATAAAGCCGCAGCAGCGTACAAGGAGGTACTCTACCCTGACACAGAGGAAGAGGTGCACAGCGAGGTCGGGAATAAGATAAAGGTGTTGCAAGCCACAGCTGCCTTGCCCAAAATCGAACCTGACCCTGCGCCCCCGGTATGGTAAGAGGAACCTCTGCCGAGCTTCCCGCAAAGCAGCCAGCGAATGCAAAGCAACCAACGAATGCAAAGCAACCCGCCGTGGGGTGGGAGCCGGCATCAAATGAAGGAAGCTCTGGCGGAGGCTTTTCGTGAAGCAGGCCTTGACCCTGTTCAGATTGCGCAGGACGTCGCGGATGTGGATGCTAACCGGGATGGGGACCCGGATCGGGGCCAGAGGTTGATGGATGCTTATGGTATTATGAGTCGGGTTTCTTCTTGAATTTGAGATGGTCTGGCTACTGGGCTGGGCTCTTGTTCTGTATCTATGCGAAGCTGGGCGATGAGAGCTTCAGAGTGGAAATATGCACATTTAACGCTAGGGGGGGTGAAGGCTGAACTTACTGTGTAGCTGTAGGAAGGTGGATAGCCAGGAAGTTGGGTATTTGAATCAGCCACCGACACTGTTGTGCCAGATCGGACTGAGATCCAAACATCAGTCTGTGGTACCCGTATCAGCAAATTCCGTTGCATTTTGAGCGTGTTGTCATTACATGGCTGAGTTGCAGTGCGCCTATCCATCACCTTCATTTCTGTTTCCCGTTTATTGGTCGCAGGTACGTACACCGGAATCCGTGCAATTGGAGTACCAATTATAACCCTACCCCGATTCCCGGGGCCGACAAGGACTTTGCCGCTTGCGTGACGGAGGGCGATGAATTCGAGATAATACCTATCGATGCCGTGTGGAGATGACGACAGCAGTTCCGTTGTTACAAGCACCTACCTACTTGCAAGGGTTAGTATACGGGTCAGGGACTTGAAGGCATTGTTAACGAAGGGACGGGGGAGGTCGTGGCTTGCTCGAGTCACCGCTGGCACATGAGAAAGGAGCCACTGTATTGTTTCATCATTCATCTCGGGCAGCCCGAGCGGCCTAGGCAGCTTGATCGAATCAAGCACATCTGTACTCCCGTCACAACACCAAATTGCGGGTTTATCACGTTGCAAAGTTGACGGCATCGACCCAGTGCCGCGGCGAGCAATAGAGAACTAGGTGGTGCCCTGCGTGCGGGGCATGCTAATTGTGCTGAGGAAACACGTCAGAGAGGACATGATTCTATCGTCATGCAGCCGCAAGATGACATCTGGATGTCGTAGATACATGAGGTACGTGAGGAATCCTTCGGTCGATAAATTTGCCTTGGCCAAAACACACTCCTGCCAGAAACAAAGCAAGTCCTTCTTTCGCATTCGCTGAATCAAGGAATCTTGGAGCTTGGGTGTGAAAATGGATGAGTCGGATGTCAAGATTGGCGAGGCTGCTGCTCAAGCAGGAGAGGCCACCTCTACACAACCCTTGACGGTACGTCTGCATCCGGAAGCGGATGCCATCCTGGCCGTCCAGGGCGAAGCAACTTCGGGCGTACGAAAGGAGTTTGCGATATCTTCGGCAGTCTTGAGCGTCGCATCCGACTACTTCAGGACCCTTCTACGATCCAACTTCAAGGAAGGCATCGAGACCCGGCGCGGAGACTGCCCAACAATCTCCATGAACGAGGATGATCCCCAGGCGATGGAGACCATTCTTTCGGTCCTACACTACCAGAACCTCGGTGCTCACGAGAGTCTGAGTATCAAGACGCTAGCGGTTATTGCAATGCAGAGTGACAAATACGATTGTACGGCAGCTCTGCGACCCTGGTTTTACCTATGGTTCCGCGACGCCGGCAAAGTATCCGATAAAGACGACCTCTTATATTTGCTAGTGGGAGCCTACTTCATCAACGCCCCGAAGCATTTCGCTGACATATCGGCTCGCATCGTGAGAAATGTCACCGCTGATTTCAATTCGGTATGGGCGAAGCATGATATGACGAATCTCCTCCCACATTATATCAGAGGTGCGGTTTCGAGAAAATCACAGTATCGCGGACGCTAACATACTATCAGACGGCCTGGTAGGCCAAGTATCGATGACTTTCCGCAAGCTACACCTAGAGCTGCAATCGGTTGAATCTCTCTTACGTCAGGGGGGAGGTTTCGCAATGAACAGCCGGCTTTGCACGGATTGCGGGAGACGACTTCCAGCGACGGCAAAGAAATGCCACCCGTGCTATTGCTCTACCCTGCAGGACGAGTATTGTACGAGTCAGACCCGGATAGCCGAATACTTCGCGGTCTTAAGCAAGTGCGAATTGTGGCCTTCGCTGGGACCATTCCAGAAATCTACCGTATTGGAGCTTGTTGAGTGATTCGATTGTTTGAAAGAGGACAATCAACACCAGTGCAGTGTGAAGCTGGATTGTCCGCTAGCAAGGGCACTTGAGAGACTGAAGGAGAAGGTAGATCGGATTGTGAAGAACACAAGGGGAATTGCACTGCTATCAAAGACGTTGGAAATATGAGGCAGAACAGCAAGTGCCCACCTAGCTATTAGGTGCTTACCTTAAGTAGGGAGGTACCTAGTTACAAAATGATAATTCATACATGAATGCGATAAGGCCTATGACATCAAGTTCTAGGCCTTGGGTACAGTTGGTGTTATGTGTGGGGTTATAATACAAGTGAGACAGAGGTCATATTGTAAAGAGAAATTCTCTTCATTTACACCGCTGCCTCCGTCGGTTTGTGAAGCGACGCATGTCGATTGCGTCCTGGCGCAGCCGTGCACTTAACCCTGGTTACGAGGTGTTGCTCGAAACTGTACGGTACCTATGTTGCAGCCCTTACAGAGATAGAATTGAACAGGGTTGTACGAAGACATTTACTCGTACTCGGGATACCTAAGGTTGGTAGTCAGTCTCAAGAGAAACTCAAATCCATACTTTCCAATCACCTACGAAATCCTCCCAGATCCAAGCATTTACCCATATACAACTTTCACGCAGCCTCAACCTGATCCACCCAATCGACATCAACATCAATATCACCAATCACCACACTCGGCTTCCCGCTCGCTACAAGCTCATCCCTCAACGCCACCGCAACCTTCTCTCGAAACTCCGCCTCACCCGGCACGTCACAGTCCAAGTCCAAGCCACAACTCATCATACTCATAAACCCCTTCTTCGCCTCACTCGCCGCCGCCCTATCAGCGTGATGGCTGAGTTCCTGAAATCGCTTCCTCCAGGACAGCCATCGCCCAAGACTGTATCCATTGTCAGAGTTTTCACCACTAAACTGGTTCATGACCGAGAAGGCCAGAAGCTGGTGATGACAGTGGTGAATCCACGCGACAGCTACCGGGAGCCGAGCGACTGTCTTGGCTTCATCATCCCCTTCGAGTGCTTCGCGCAGGCACGACAGTCCTGTCCGCGCAAGTAAGTCTCTGCAGATTCCTGCGGCGAGGACCTTGGCTGAGAAGATCGCGAGGCTGCGCTGCTGCTTCTGCTGCTGCTGCTGCAACTCTGGCTCAGACTCAGAGTCAGCTGTTGCAAACAGCTGATCCCAGCGTCTCTGCAGCCGCTCCGCGAACTGGTACGCCTCCCAAGACGGGAAGGGGTTCGCAGACGGGTAGAGGCCTCTGCAGAGGGTGTCGAACTCCTTTGTCCACAGAACCTGCAAGACGAGCTGGTCGTATAAAGGCATGTCCTCCTCGGGGTCGAGAATCTGGGTGGCGGAGATGAGCACGTCCCAGAGCGTGCTCAGCCCGAGTTGGACCTCGGAGGCCATCGAAGCAGGACGGCGGGAGGCATCCTTGATGAAGAGGACGCCGAGACGCTTGATGCCGCTGACGAAGTCGAGCTTCTCTTGCGGGGCGGTGATCTCGTGCAGGTTGCCCCCGTCGACCTCGAGTGTCATCCTGCTGAATTCGGCGAGATGTTTCGCCGCGGGCGTGCTTGAGACCAGACTGAAGTTGCGGTACATTTTGGCGTCGATGTAGCAGATGGAGGAAAAGACGCTTCAGGGGGGGTAGGTGAGGGCTGCAGGGCACTGGAGGAAACGTTCTGCTTTATTAGGCAGCAAACAGGCAGCAGGTCTAGGCAGCTGCTAGGTTGCGGGCATTTACCCGGAAAGACAAAAGCCATTCTTATTGAGGACTCGAGCCTGGCCCTAACTGCATGTCGGAAACTGCCTGTCCCAAAGTATCTAGCAAACAAACTGAGAACAGCTTTTGCCCCTGCGTGGCGCATTGTTCGCATTACCATTATGACCACTTTGATCTGTGCGGGAGTGAACGCCTCAGTTCATCCCGTCTTCAGACAATATAGCAGAGCCTTCCAGAAATTAGGAAGAGACGCCCTGCTTTTTGCCCCCCTCCCGATTGCCATGGGTAATAGTACATCTAGTTTTTGGTCCGCTACAGGAGCTCCACCTCGACTTTTCCATAACCAGATCCGCGCTGGAGGACTTCTTTGATGCTGTCGACGATGGGCGCAAAGGGCGAAACGTAGACAACGCTGTACGCTACCGGGCTTGTAGATACGGCCGTGACCATACCCACGGCTCCGCATGGCCGTTGAACACAAGGGCGCCCGAGTCTCCGCAACCAGCAAATCGGCCATCACTTCCTGTTGGATGGACGATAAGAGCCTTGCCCTTCACCAGGGAATGCTGGGTACCATCAATATTGGATGAGGTATAATGGATCGTGACGCTGGCGTCAACATCATGAAGTCGTCCAACTGTGTGGCCTGTCGTACGGCCAACTTTGAACAGATAAGAGCCCTGTTGAGGAGCAGCTGCGGTTGCTGCTGCTTCGTGCTTTGCGCGGGGTGTCCAGTCCGTCTCTTTCCATCCCTCTGAATCAAGATTGGACTCAAACATCTCGCAGCTGGAAGGCAAAGGACTCTGCGTAATAAGATATACACGTTAGCTTTGAGAGAAACACATACAGATGGGTAATACAACGTACGTTACATAACTGCTCACATGCAAAGCGCGTTGGGCTGAGCTTGACAAGAGCCCAGTCCAGGATCCAGTGATCGATGCTTGCCCGTAAGCCCAAAGATGCGTACATGGTACCAACGAGGCGAGATGCCCCGCAGCGGCGTTTTTGGGCTTGGGCCGCTTGAACACGGGTAATGGCCGTGCTCCGGAACTTGATGACGTTTTTGGCAGCCAGCCACCAATGGAAGTTGTCCCTGTCAGCAGGGCAGACCACATTCAGCTCACTGCTACTGCTACCAGGTTTAGTAGGCAGCGTGGAAGCTACCAAAAATAAATATGTGAACCGATAGCACGGGTACGATGATGAGGGAAGGGGCCGAGAATAAAAAGGTACGTACAAGAGAGAACGTGGCTGCAGGTCAAGGCAAAGTACTGGGGCGTGCCGTCCGACACGATGCAGAGAAAAGCACCCAGTGTACCTGTACCCCGCGGATCCCCTGCAAGGCCGATACTCGAGCCGGACGGAGGAGACTTCTCGTATGACATAGACTTGACTTGCTCGGCCGGGCTCACATGGGAGGGCATCGTGCTTATCTCTGCCTGACCGCTGTCGGCAGCAAGGGCAATAGCGTCTTCCGCAACTTCAATCGCAATTGCACCAAGACGTTTATCGTAGCTAGGTACATAGGTCAGAAATAACGGTTCGAAATAAGCATCCTTCGTGTGGGGGGGAAGGCACACCTTTCCAGGACAGCTAAGAGCCCCATAATAGCTTGGATTGCTTCTGATGGCGCTAGCGAGCCTGGGAGGACGGTGACAAGCAGGGTTGGCTCTGTACAGGCATCGCCTGCAAACCCAATACGGTACGCGCAAAGAGAAGTGAGCACGTTGGGTTGGATACGGTCCATGGCCGCCCGAAGCTTGCCGCGGAATGTATCGTCGCCATCGTCGCAATCGAATGCCTCGCAGACGAGCCGGTCGAGTTCGCTGTGAATTGAAAAGCCGCTAACGACGCAGGGGTGAGAGCCAACGAAAGGGGAGGAGAGACCGCCTGAGGGCGAGCGAATAGCCCCTCGCCACGCTAGAAAGCCGTCGCCTTCGGTACCGACATATGTGTCCATGATGGAGAGAATGAGAGTTGTAGAGGAGATATTCCCACATTCTGCCAAGCAAGTTGAGGTAGTTGAGGTGCTTTTCTGCTGTATCTGGTTGTTGGCCGCGCTAACGCGTTTGGGAAAAGTAAAGAATTGCGCTAACGTGTTTAAGAAAGGTGGTGAAGAATGCGCTAACGCATTTGGGAAGTTGGGGGACTCCACAAAAGCTTCACTCAGAGTGACTTGAGATGAACCTGCATTTACGCAGCGGTAAGATTGCCCACCAAGGAGCATTATTTCGTGCGCACATGGAAACGATAGTTCCCAGATGCACAAGTCCACATAACAGATACTTGCGCCACATACCTGTCGTTCAGCTCCTTTAAGAGCGGGCCCTGCCACACGGATACCGCGCTCGAGGACCAATTGCGATTAAACTAGCTTTACAACTACGTTACCCGTTACTGGGGTGAGCATGCTTGTGAGGCAGGAGGAATCAGTGAAGTGGCTCTAGACTTTATGTATGTTCTGTTCCCCCTCTGACAGGAATCATTTATCCGTCGATCTTGTTCCCCTTTCGGGAAGGGTTAGCACCGGTCGAACCTAGAATCAGCTTTAATAGAGCCTCCTACAGGGGTGAAAAAGTTGAATTCCTACTGCTTTTAGCTTGGTAGTAGCAACAGACTCAGACAGAAACGGCGAAACGGACTCCAGAATTCGGAAAATCTCTCCTGTGTTATACTTGCGTGGATACCTGGGCAACCACACGTATCTAGGGGGTTGATACCGTCAATGGGTGGGGATAGCGCGCAGTTTGGAGTTTGATGGAAGCGGAAGGCTTATGAGCTCGGTCAAGCCCTACGAGTTGGGATCTGCCGCCAAGCGGTGCTCTCATGCGACAGACAAACTACTAGAAGAGAGCAAGCTCACACATCCCTCCTTTCCGTTTAAAAACAAAAATGTCCCATCCATGATCAAATGAACATACCAGTAACTTTCTGTCTCGCCCAATCTTCGCATCGTCGCGACAGTCCCACCTGGCATGTCTGTTGCTCTCTTCCCTCTGGGAAAAGACGCACTTGGCATGTCTTGGAGGGCCAAGCCGGGTGGGCTGATTTCAAAAGGGGCCAAGGTATAGAGGGACGGCCAGCTAAGGAGGGCGCGGTGGAAAATACAGTGATGCAGTCGCTGCGTCTGCTTAATTACCAATGCGACGTGCGATCAATGATTGGCCCGGGCACGAAGATCAACCTGTCTTGACAAAGATGTAGGCCGCCTCCCCCACTTGCACCACTACAAGCAAGGAAGGAGCCACTCCCGTCGGTACTCCCATCCTCAATTAACCTACCGACGATTGGCCCAATCCAGAACGCGAGGCTTTGCTAGTTTCAGGCAGGCAGGTAGGAAGCAGAGAGCTTTGGAACAACCTCCTCACCGCCGCAGTTCTGCCATTTCGTCACACCGATCGCATTTTCGGGACAAACTTCACTTTCGCAGTGTAAGGGATTAATGGCATATTTGCCGCGACGCCGTTAGGGATAGTTGAGATAAACTTGCCCCAGCTCCTGTTTGATAAATGCCGAGCACGACTCGTAGGTACTTTTTGTGCTTCTCATCACCCATCTTGGTATGAAAACCTCCATCTGATGCTTGTGAAATTCTCGGGGCAGAATTGCGCTTGGCCGATACCCGACCCCAGATCTGCTGATGCTGAGGTCAATACGAGCAACTGCTTTATATGTGGTTCAACTCGCCCCATTGGGCTCATTCACGAGGCGCAGCAGCCGAAGCGCGATGTTCTCCCTGACAGCGTGCCGAAAGATCCCGGTAGATCTTTCTGGGCGAATCAGCAACCGCCCAACCGTCGCATCGCATGTCTTGATTTCTCGCCATTCAACCCTGTGTGACCATGCTTTGGGGCAGTGTAACCTCATTGGGCCAAGGCGCACCGCAAGGGGTGCTGCAGTGTCCCCCCGATCTGCACGCTCAATAATACATAACCCAGCAACCCCAGATTCAGGAACCAACAAACGCCTTTTCAGATTCATTCATCGCCATCGCCCTCTTCGTTGGTTACCCACCAACTACCACCAAACCAGCCGCCATCATGCTCCCGGTCTTCGGCATCGCACTCCTCGCGCCCCTCGTCCTCCTCTTCACCGCGCTCATCGCGCTCACCGTCCTCACCCACCGCAATGTCCAAACCGGCAACGACCCGGCTCGCATCGCGGCGGTCCCCTCCCTGCGCCACACGCTGCACGTCTTCCTAGGCGCGACCCTCCTCGACATCATCGCCTGCGCGCTCCTCGTCGCGTACTCGATCAGTTACGCCTACGGCAACTCCTACTCCGCGACCAACCACATCTCCGCCGTCGGCAGCTTCCTCATGCTGCTCGCCTCCACCGGCCTGCTCACCACCATCGCCCATCTCGCCACGGGCGTGCGCCACGCCGCGTCCGGCGGGACCTACACGTCGCGCAAGCTGCACCGCGCCATCACGTACCTCACCTTGTTCGCGGTGCTGTGCTTTGTCGTGTACTTCATCTACCGACAAGTTGCATGGAGCATGGGCCGCAGGTACGGCATGGCAGGCTACGTACTGGCCATCATCGTCCTGGTCGCGCTTGCGCTGCTGTTCATCGCCGCGGCCACCGTGTTCGTGTATTCGATCAAGGGGCACAAGCAAATGAAGAGTATGGGTGCTGGATCGGACTACGTCAGGATCGGCAAGAAGGTGGCTATCATTGCGGGGTTGAATTTGATCATTTTCGGGTGGATGATTGTGAGCTTTGTGCTTGGGTTTGGCATTGGGTATGACGCTGGGTTCTGGATGATTATTGATCTGGTGATTTGGAAGGTTGGCATGTTTGCTTTGCTGGTGTGGATTTACTTCATTGGGAAGAAGGGCGCCGGCGGGTTGTGGTCTGCTGGTGGGGGGTTGTGTGTGCCGGAGGTGGAAGAGCAGGCGGGTTATGCTTGAGGGGGTTGTGCTGTGTGATGTTGGATACCTCTTGTAATTTGGTTCAGAGCTCTTTTCTTTTGTTGCATTTGTTGGCGCTTGTGTATTTGATGGGAGGCGGATGATACCGTTGGCATATAGAAGCATGAGATACCTAGGTTGTTGGAGCGAAATATTTATGGAATTTACTGGAAGACAATTGCACGGTTTCTGTCTTGGTTGTGTGTGATTCAATTATTCTATTTCGTGTACTGAGAACTTGTGAGCCAGGAGCGACTCGGGTATCATTTTGACAGGCAGAAAATTTTCAAGCGCTCCTTCGCTCTTGTCGCAACATCCGATCTCCATCTCGGAGCTCAACGACTTTTGCAGCGACATTTGCGGCACTCTTCCGCCCCACACCATAGCCCCTCTCCACGACCAACATCTCGTCTTTGATCATATCCAGGAAGCCGTCGAAGAAAGAAGTGCACCCCTGCTCCGAGCGCAGCTTTTTGATAAACTTGGACACGCATGCCTGTCAGTTCCAAAGCGCCAGAAGATGCGACAGCGCGGGGCCCATACCTGATGAACACCTGATTTAACCAACGCCGTACGTACTCCTCCCTTCTGTTCCACGAAGAAAAATGTCCCAGTTCGGAACTGATGGAACGAGTTATTGACCTGCAGTCTCTCGTCCAGAAATGACTCGATTCCTTTCCAACCACCGAAATACCAGGCCGCGAACTCGAGAAATACGCACCCCAGTCCCCAAATGTCGTACGACGTTCGGAGGAGGCCATCGAGCGGCACCTCTACTTCGGGCGGGCAATACATCAGCGAGTTGGGTGCTCTTTTCCAGGGCGTCTCATCCTTCTCGGCGACCTCGGCCGTTCCGAAGTCGGTGATCTTCAGAACGCCCATGCCACGTGTCGAGCCCCTGACAGGATCAGGAAACCACAAGATGTTCTCGGGCTTGATGTCACCATGTCGACAACACACCAGACGAGGCAGTTGACTCCAACTTGGCTTAGCGATCAGGATGGAATTTCTGGGCACACTCAATCCGACCTCGCTGTTGGTTGGCGTGTCCGTGCTCAGAAGTCTTGCCGAAAAGGTGTGGTGACGATGGATGGTTGCTAAGCCCATGGCGAGACCTTCGCATTGGTCAGCTAGCCAGAGGGCTGTCGTTGAGTCCCGCTTCGGTTCGTGATCCTTCCAGTATTTGTACAGATCGGCCGCCGCGTAGGGGAAGATGAAGTGATAGCAGCCTTGCTGCTCATAAGAGGCGAGTAGGGATATGAGATGTTTGTGTCGTTTCTTACTGACTATCCTTAGTGCCTCAAACTCACGCCGAAAGTCATGCTCGTTCTTCGAATGCAGTTCTTTCACTGCAAAAACATGCTGCTCCGACGAAGCAGAATGTTTGACATCGTCATGATCGTGGAATGCGTGGTGATCGGGGTGTATCTCCACTCTATACATCTGCCCGAACCCGCCGGTTGATGGGAGTTTTTCCCATTTGATGAACGGGAGGATGGCTCGCTCAGGGATTTTGAAATGATGGGGCAGCCGACGCTCGTCTGGGCTGAGGAAAGGGGCTAGTACTTGCCACTGCGTCTCCTCGAACCTTCGGACAGTAGCATGTCTCCACCTGATTCCCTTGAGCTTGAAACACTGCAGCGGAGTGTTGAGGTTGCTCCTGCGCCGCAACTCCCACTGCGTGGAGCGTTGATGTGGCGCCCGTTGTCTTTCGGGAGGCAGGTATCTCTCGAGAGGCAGGTCTGCGTCGCATACTCCCTCCTCAACGAAGTACTTGATCCGAGATGGCCGCTCGATCGAGACAAGAATTGCGAAAATCTTTCGATACGATGGTTCCGGACTTGGTGGCGGTGGGAGCGGCGATGAACCCCCCACAGTCTCGGGGCGTGAACGAAAACTCTGATCGCCATTCCCGCAGATTTGGTGTGCCTCGGCTCCTAGATCTCGGCTCACTTTTATGGGCTTGAAGATACGCTTCCTGAACGAGTCTTGCCACTTGGAGAACTCTGCTTCGACGGTTTTCTTGTTGACGATCCTTGGGAGCTCGCGGTTGGGGAGGAACTCTTGGCTGCGGATCCCCGACTTGACGAGCTTTTCAGTCAGCGCATGCTGAAGGTCCCCTGGATTGTAGTCATGACTTGGGGGCCTTGGGTCGGTTCGCCTCCGAGCGGCACGCCAGAGCTGGTCGCCGAGATCGGTGACCGTGACTGCTGGAAGGGCATCGGCGCCCGGATTGTCGTCCTGGATCAATTGGTCCTCCGAGGACCCGGCATGGTTGGGCTCCTGCGAAACCGAGCGGTGTGGAAAAATGCTGTTTGTTGGCTTTGCTGGTCCTGGTATGTTTGTGGTGACAGCGGGCCGGTCGGGATCCATCATGGTGCCAACAATACCAGCTGGAATGTGCAGAAGTCATACAGCGCCACTTGCCCGAACTTCAATTCATACTTCGCAGGTGGAGTGAGGAAGCGGCGAAGCCCAATGCATGATATAGCACGGATTTCGCTGGTTGGGCGCACGAAGCGCCCGGGACGCGACCTAGGGGGGCCAAAACAACCGAGTATGGGCGGGAGACCCGGCGAGGCTCTCCTTGTCGGTCTAGGCAATCGCTTCTGGGGATCGAATGCGGGTGGCAAAATCGAGGAGGGTGTGTGTGTGGCTACCAACCGCCTAGCTGAAATAGCCCTAATTTGGGCTGAGTGTGTCCGATGTTAGGGAGGGGGGGGTGGCCTCCGAGTTCTTCCTCGACACAAAGCACCCCTGGGGCGAAGTCGGTCTTTGTTCTGGGGATGTATAAATGGCGAGTCGACCTGATCCGGATACGCGTTGCCCTTCAACGGGAATCCAATTCTTCAGCTTTCGGCTGTACCCTGCGATCCATTTGATCTAGGCTCGGTCCACCGACGAATTCGACCGGGATGCCACCTGCTGCTGGACCCCAACCGCAAACCCCACAGACATGTACTCACGGTACTTCTCCCGTTCAGCGGCAGGAGATCTCCATCGAGAACATTGACCCCGAAAGGCTGGCCTCAAAACTCCACGACTTGTTTGGTGGACAACCTGAAGTCTATGTAATGACAAGCCCGAGCCGCCCTCAAGATGCCCCTGGGCCAACTACTGACAGGCAGATCGTTAGATGAGGCATCGCGTTTACTGCATAAGCGCACCGCGACATCTTTCAGAGGTACGTTCAATTTTCGTCGTGCATGCGATAGCGTGGCTGGGCTTTGGCTAACTGGATGGTAGGAGGAATTACGCGAATGCATGGCCCCAGGCAATCCCCCAGCAACGGAGGGCAGCCGTGGATCCAAGAGGTGGCCAGCGCTAACAAGATTTCGACGCGGCCGTTAAAGGTGCCTCTGAGCCGAAATGATGGGGCTAAGAGAGGTCACACACACACCACCACCACCACCACCACCACCCCGCAACGCTTCAACGATCCCCGCTGACTCTGTCGTCATTACCCCTTCTGCCACTAGTTGGTGGCTTTGCCACTCTCCCTTGAAGCTCAATTCCCATGATATCTCCTTAGAGCGAGTAGCCGTCTTGATGTGTACTCCCATCCAGGTGGATGGCCCCGTACACCAAGACCAACATCAATCAAGAATTATTATTGCACAATCGCCCGCCAGATGAGGCACGAGATACGGCCTGCATGAGGGCCTCAGCGGGGTGAACTCGGTGTGGCCAACAAAGAGGGTGATTGGATCTGAAATTTTGTTGATCTGCAGTATGCTGCATGGACGTGCATAAAATTCCAGGAGGCGTCCAATACATGGCACACACACAAATCGCGGGCTCTCTTCTGCAGCAAGCCACCCCAGAGCCTTGTGCCAATTCAAGCATCATCCTCCGCTATCTCACCGTCGGGGTATGGCATGGCCAACTTCGGCTAAAGCGCGATATCCGTGTGATAAAGCGCGGGCACCCTCGTTCCGATGAGAACAGACGGGCCTCATTGCGAGGCGGAAAACTGGATGATGGCTCCGATAGAGAGAGGGCTAATCTGACCGCTGCAAAAAGGCATTGGAAGAGTTCTGCACTACTTGTACCCGAGCACTATTGCACGTGAATACACTGACCACAGGGGGTACATGTACTTATCTTCTGCATCGGCTTGAGTGTTCTTCTTTTTTGCTGGAGTCGTTTTCGTTTATCATCTGGGAGCCGTGGTTTAGTCAAAGCCCGTGTCGAGTGCCCGATCCGAACAAGTGTGGGTGCGATGTTGGTGCGCCATGCGGCTCAAATCGGTCACCGGGCGGATAAGACGGCGGGCGTGTGGCCTCTGGATGGCTGTGCTGCGGCACTCTAGTTCCCGAGTCAATTGGATTCACTCAATCTGGGGAGTTTCGAAACGAGATGGCGGACCCTGAACCGAGCTTGACGGACCCTGACCAGAGCTTGGCCGACCGCATTCTTCATTCCTCAGTCAAAAGCTCGTTCGAGAAGGACAGCAGAGAATTTGTGCCTGAGGGATGCCTGAGCGCTATCACCGAAGCGGCCATAGAAGAGGAACTCGAAGAGGCGGGGGCGGATGATCCCGGCCTCCCTGGATTGGTCGAGTTCATCCATAAACGCGCCATCAAACTCTTCGCCATCGCCGTGTGCATCACAATTGAGGGCTCAACACTCTACGATGTGATGAGACTGTTCAAAGCGAGCAACTTCTCCGACGAAAGACTACCCATCAAACCGTGGGCGGAGCAGCACGAGCTAAGCTCACTGTCCAAGAAAAAGTGGAACAGGACCAGGATCTCTCTCTTTTACACTAGACAGTGGGCCTTCCTTGCCCCTATTTTTCGACCTGCGACAGAGAGGCAAAGCAACTACGATTTTGAGCAATCTCACATCCTGCCGTTTACTGAGAGGTATAGCGAAGGGTATGATCGCGGCTCATTTGGGCGAGTCTTCAAGTACAAGATCCACAGAGACCACCTTGTCGATCCGGAGGAACCGGTAAGATAAATTCCCGCGAAGAGCTACTTTCGACGACGGCCTGCTGACAGAGCATAGAACCAGTGTGAGGACAAATATGTTGCCGTCAAAGAAATTCAACCACCCCAGAATGAAGAGGACCGCCAAAAGATGGTCACAGGCTGGGAGCGGGAGGCGAGTGTCCTACAAAAGATGAACGGTTTCCACCAGGAGAACATTGTCCGATTCATCACGGCCTTCCGCCACGGGGACGAAGGCAAGGAAGATTACTACCTGATGTTTGAGTGGGCCGATGGAGGGAATTTGCGCAACTTGTGGAAAACGCTGCCGCGACCGGCTAGCGTAACGCCTACTCTGGTCAAGAATGCCGTTGAACAGATCTTGGGCCTCGCAACTGCTCTCTGCAAGGCACATTATCCACCATCGAGGCCTACAATCCGGCACGGAGACCTCAAGCCCGAGAACATCCTTTGGTTCAAGCCTCAGGCGAATGAGGTCGATAGCATCGGGACGCTGAAGATTGCCGATTGGGGGCTGGCCAGACAGCACAACCTTGAGACTAAGCAACGGAGCAACAAAACATCAACAGGGTCTGGTACCAGACGCTACGAGCCGCCTGAGGAGGAGACTGGAGAAGGGCTCTGGGCGAATGCGCTGAGCCCAGCCCAGGCTGGCAAGCAACAGAAAAAGCGGTCTCGACTCTATGATGTTTGGGCCATGGGCTGCATCACGCTGGAGTTCATTGTTTGGCTCCGCTACGGTCTCGAGGGACTCAGGGGATTCAACGCTCAGATCAAGGGTGATTACAACTCAGAGTCTGTGCCATTTTACAAGACCAAGGTGGTCAACGGTAAGAAAATAGCAGAGGTTCATGAGGCGGTAATTTGGTGGATGGATCACCTAGCCAAGGACCCAGCATGCGTGCCGGGGTCAACCGCTCTGGGAAGCCTTCTTGAGCTCGTCAGGGAACGACTTCTAGTCATACAGCTCCCGGAAAAGTCAGGAACATCGACATATGAAGAAACTGCCAGGGCGACCGGCTCACAATCAAGATCGAGGCGAGGATCCGTCCCTTCGGTGTCTTCCGTCGTGCAAACACCGAACCTCGGAGCCACCACCAACGTTGACCCTGACATCCCCGACATTGTGATATCTGGACCGGAACAGAGCGAAAGTTTTGGGCCCAAGTCGCCGCCCACACCAATCCCTCTATCCGAGCGCGGCCGGGCCCCAGGCCGAGGCGGAGGCCGTGCGCTTTCAGACGAGTTTGTGCGGCGCATGGAGGAAATTGTTTCCAGCCAGGAAGAGGAAAGCTACTGGGTCACAGAAGCGCCCTACCCATTGCCACCTTCTGAACAGGATAGCTCTGACTATCCGACTATCAAAGAACCTGAGAGCAGCAACCAGGTATATGTGACTGACTCGGACTCAGATACCGAGACTGAGAACAGTGGGGAAGTTCTCTGTGAGGACAAGGGAAGGGCGAAAACCCGCCTGGCGGCACCAGAGGCTCTTACTGGTGGGCTGGCTGTGCCCACTCAACGGGTATGTACAACACTTGATACATGTTTAATTTGCTTGCTTTGTCCGAGGGCGGTGTACTGATTGTGTCCGCAGACCCAAGTACGTGTATCTTCAGTGTTAGGCCTGCGTGTAATCGAATGCTAACCGAGGGGGACTTTGTACGACACAGGAAGTAAGTTGCTTAATTAGTCCGTGAAAATTGTTTTTATTTCTAACATAACGACAGTATGTAAGTTTGAACTCCGATGGGCTTCATCTTTGTGGTCTTGTACACCTTTATTTTGGTTCGGAACTAACGGCGGTCTCTCTACCACTCACAGGGTGTAAGTGAACTAAGAGACCTATATGGAAAATGAAAGAAATGTACTGACCCTTCTTTAGGATGTAAGTGAAATCAGTTCAGGACTGCCTGGGCGTATTCTCATTACTACGTGGTACATAGGCAGTACGTGATGCCTGGGATATCAGGGTCGACAACGATTTTGCTGCAAGGTTCTTCGCAGGGATCAAAACTTCAACCAGTCTCACTCTCCCCAAAGCCCGGCCATCAGAGAACCTCTGCGATGAATGCAAAGATCTTCGCGCTCATATCTGGGACTCATCATTTGACAAGACCTATGATATGTCTCAGTTGAGACAGCACGCAGAGGCCGAGGCTTGCGATCTCTGTAGGTTGATTTGGATAACCTGCCAGCGTAGCCGGTCAACCGGGAACGACACGGTTTTACTGGAGAGGACTGAGTCATATCTCAAGATAAATGGCACCGCTTCTCACAAGTTGTCGATATTTCGCAGCTCTGGTAAGCAGTTGACGGGTCAGCAGGGGTTTGAATGGCGGCGCTGGACTGACGAATGTGCTTTCATTCAGACCTGAGGACGAGGATTGACCAAACCATTCAAATCGGCTTGGGGGCGCTCCCAGAGGCGGAATCTGAAATGCATTTCGAAGTTATCAGGCAGTGGCTCAAGCACTGCGACGAGAATCACCAAGATGGGGCTTCAAGTTGTTTACCTCCGACCACTGGGTACCCCGGCAGCCCCAAACCGACCCAAAAGAGGCTACCGACCAGGGTTATCGAAGTGGGAAGGGACGGAGATGGCAAAGTGTTTCTTCGACAAACAAAGGCGGAGGATATGGGAGAATGGCTCGCCTTGTCGCATCAATGGGGACCTATGCCTCATTTTTGCACCACCACAGCAACACTTTCCCGCCATCTTGAGGGGCTCGACTTTGACGCGCTTCCTACCACCTTTCGGGACGCCGTGGCGGTTACCCGCGCTTTGCGGTGCCGATATCTCTGGATTGACTGCCTCTGCATCATCCAGGGCGACGGCGGCGACTTCAACGAGGAGGCAAAACGCATGGAGCAGGTGTATAGCGGTGCATACTGCGTTCTTGCCATCAGTCGCGCTGCCAGCCATTACGCCGGCTTCCTCGGCCCACGGAGGAAAAGAGATTTTGTGGAGCTGCGCCGCCGAGAGGAGGCGCCTTTCTACATATGCGAAAACATTGACGATTTCAACACCCACGTCCTCGAAAGCGATTTAAGCCGGAGGGGGTGGGTGCTGCAAGAACATGCACTGGCACGGCGGACGGTGTTCTTTACTGACCACCAGACGTACTGGGAGTGCGGTGAGGGCGTTCGTTGCGAGACGATGATGAAGATGAAAAAGTATACCTACGCCTTATTCTTACGTTTTCTTCCGCTTAGTATGTGAATTGATCTGACTCCTCCCTCACAGCGAGCGATCTGCCTTCCTCGGCGACCCTAACTTCCCGGAGCTCATCATGAACGCCACCCAGGGTGGGAAAATCGTTCGCTGCCAGGACCTCTACAAGCGGTACTCTGGCCTTGGATTGACAAATGACTTTGATCGTCCCATGGCCATTGACGGCCTCCAGCACCGCATCCTTGGCGCACTCAACATCCAAGGTGGCTTCGGCGTGTTTGACGAGGGCACCAAGAAGAAGGGTCTACTTCGCCGTAGCCTCCTCTGGATCCGCGCACCCGGAACCTCAAAACTTGACCGCATCACATTCCCCGCCAATCGCGCCATCTCAGTCGTCCCATCGTGGTCCTGGATGGCATATACCGGGGCGATCGACTACATCTCCCCCGACTTTGGAGGTGTTGACTGGGAAGAGCTGAAGTCTCCCTGGTCTGGGCCGGGCAGTGGAGACGACTTGTTCTGGACCGAGGTACAGGGCGGCAATATTGCCCTCGTGGGAGAAGCAAGAGAGTATGATCCCATCAAGTGTTCCGATCCGGAAAAGATGTCGCTGGAGATCGATTCGCCTGGGGGGTCGCTGCAGCCGAAGACACTTTGTATCATACTGGGGAGGCAGAAAGGGGTGCCGCTCAAGGAGAAGCGGCACTATTTGTTGTTTATCAAGAGGACGGCAAATCGTGACCGTCGCGGGGCACCGTTGTATGAGAGGGTTGGGGCCGGGTTTCTTCCGGGGAGGTGCATTGAGTGGAGTTCGCCGGTGAGGGTTACGATTCATTGAGCGGATTAGGGGGGCGGTCAGGTATGTTGCTGCTGTGTTTTCTTTTTTCTTATTGCTGTACACAAATTCGACTGCAGGGGGCTCTTGAAGATATCTGCACCGTTGTAAGTCTTGCAGACTTGTGAGGTAGACTTTGGCAAGGTAGTATAATATACAAATTCTGACGGTAGTAGGCCTATCTAAACATACATGCTATCCTAGGTGTGAAGGGATCGCGTCTCTTTCGGCATCTTGCGGCGTGTTAGGGCGACATACACGCTGCTCACCTCCAACTCGGGTTGCGGGGTGCGTAATCAGGCATGCGAGCATTGGTCGCCACCATTGATTCATTTTCACTTATTAATACCACAGTATGAACTATTTCGGTCTACGGTATCTACATAGGTACTTTGTGGGCAGCTACTGCCCGACAAACAACGAAGAACAGCCTCTCCGGTCTGTTCAGTTATCAACGCTGACTTGATTCTGACATGGCCTCGCTATTTACATCTCAAGTTTCTTCGTTCATGGCTCATTCATCACACTTCAAGAACAATTCCACTGTTATCATTGAAGCTGTCCTTGCCGTTTCTGGTGAGCTGGTCGTATAAACGACCAAGCATCCTCACCTAACCCTTCCAGTTCATCTTCACATCAACCCAACTCTCCTGTTAAGCAATACGAGACATCCTACCTTCCGAGTCAAACTAGGTACACTCAGTCAGATTTCACAGAGGTAAGATCCTTGAACTAACAATGTCTTACGTTGTCTTATCGCTCTACGGCTGCCAATGTACCAAAAAAGACCAAAGGTTCTGGTTCACGAGTCCCGACATCAAGAAGGCTATCGCCACGTGCATTTCCAACTCAGACTGGCTCGATAAGCGTAGTGTGCCGTGCGGCGTTCAACACGCCTACTTCGGCGCCAACAATGCCGTGTACGACATCGAGCTCGACGACGGTACTCACTATGCTATTCGCTTTCCACTGCAAAGCTACCAATACGGCACCTGCCTGCTCTGCAAAGTGGGCGAGTCCCACTTGGCACGGCTTGAGAACGAAGCGCTGACCCTTGAGCACCTCAACTCACACGTTCCCGGCATCCCCGTGCCGCACGCCTACAAGTACGGCAGCACCTTCGACAAGGAAATCGGGCTCCCATTTATTCTGATGGATTGATTGGGTCACCGGAACACTCCTAGCCGATACCTGGGAACAAACCGTCAAACAAACCCCCGAAGACAAGCAGAAGCGTGAGACCATCCTCCGCAGTCTTGCCAAGGCCGTCCCCTCCCTGGGCCCAACAGGGCTACCCCCTTTTCCAGGACGGACTCCGGATCCCTTCTGATTTGATCTATCCCTTCGGCGCTTTGCGAACCGTTCCACTCCGGGCCCAAGGATTGGTTAGTCTATTGTGGGGCGCGCCAGTCCTAGGGTCGTGACAGGGTTCCCCCGGGGAGCAGGATTGCGCACTGCAGGATGGGTCTCCAGCTCCTTCCGGACTGTGGAGGCTCTGAGGCTACCACCAAACCTGCCTTTGGCTTGTTCTTGGGCTCCAGCGGCGTCCCACGCTTCTTGGGCACCTCTGTGGGAGTTTCTGCAGCCTCCCTATCCTCACGAGCATCATTGACATCCTCCGGTATAGTTATGTCAACCGAGGCGACCTACCAAGCTTCTCACGCCCACTTCTCCGAAGAAAGTTGCCACCCTAGCTCCGGGATCCCTCTCGCCTGCATTTCCGCCTTGTCCCATGCATGCATGTGTGCTAGCAATCCCTGCGTAGTGGATGTGCGTTAGAGTTTCGGGGATCTCGCTTCTTATGCCGTTATCGCTGTCGCTGCTGCCACTAGTCGCCATAGTGGCGGTGGTGCAGATGGTTGGAAGGCTTGCCTATTTCCTGTCAATGCGGGCACGGTCTTAGGCAAAGTCGTGCTGGCAAGACCTTCGTCATTTGGTCTTGAGGGCCGGGACGGCGAGATCGCAGGACCCACTGCCAATATCGCACGGGCGGGCTCACACGTCGCTAGACCGTTCGTGGGCTTGAACAACACAGCTGGTTAGCCATCATCACATCTGACTCAGGGATCACCCTGCTGTGCCCAAAGTCCCCTCAGTTTTGTCTCTTGCGCTAGGTGTTTTAGCGTGGGCCCGATGAACCCGAAGCTAGCGCCATCCATCACACGGCAGAAGGCCGCATCATGTCAGAATCACATGGCAAAGCAGCATACCTGAGGCAGCGAGGTCTCGGCCTAGATTACTCAGTTTCTGCCACTGGTTTCAAGAGGCTAGTTGGCTAATGCCGCCAGTCTCCGCCCTGCATAACACCAAGTAGCGTGTGTTTCGTTTGCGGAACGTTCAACGCTAGAGTCTCGCGGGCAATAGCAAACAAAACTACGGTAGTTTATAAGACGGGGGCGCAGCTTTTTTAGCGGCACTTGGGATCAGCCAGTCGACTTATTGATCTCTGGTAAGAGCTGAAGTCTGTTGTGGATGGCACTTCGTAGGGAAAGGGGCGCTCGAAACGCTTCACCGACAAAGATCACCTACGGGTGATGGGGGGAACAGCGCGCTCGGTCGGCAGCGGTGGGCAAACCAAGGCAGTCGTCCAGAGACTGCCATATCTGATTGGGCCGCGGAGGTCCCAGCAGGTGATCAAAAGTTTGGACCCTCCACCCCAATCATGACTTCCAAACCCGCCTTTTTCCATCCCTGCGTTAACTCTCGCGCCTCTCAAAGTTGCGGACCACTCGTGATTGGCTCGTGCTACGGTGTGGTTGGGGAATACTGGCAGCCCAGCCGGTGTGGGGCAGTCTGCTTTGTTTGTGTCTGCCCAGCGGCAGTAAGACACAGATATGATCGAAAAAGGGGGGGGTCTTCCAGCGGCGCGTGAATCACACAATAATACCTGGCGCAGCCTTAGGGCCAACCCAGCCCATGCCGAAGCGAACCGCGTTTCCTGCGTGTCGAAGGGCAGGAGAAAAAAACACAGCCTTGAGAGGCAGCTGTATCCGTACTTGACAGGGCTGCCTTAATTTTTTGTTTTATCTATATGAGCAGGTTGGAAAACCGGACAGCTGAGTCTCCCAGAAAAGACGATCTCTATTGCCATCACCATGGAAGACACGCAGGAACCAGTTGCTCACACTTCTCCTACCTCACCCGACGACGACGACGACCGGAACCCTTCTAGCGACGAGTCTACAACACCAATTTCCGCATCGCCCCAGCGTGGTGACCCTGTCCCGTTGGCTTTCACCTCGCCGGAAGACACGCACGAGCTCCAAGAGCTCGAGATCTCCAAGGCCCGCGAGGAAGTCCTCCTCTCGCTGTTGTATTCGTCACTGTTGCCGTCGTCGTCAAGCAAAGCCACGCCGCCGCCTAACCTTTCTAATGGGAAGATCTCGGCTTGGTTCCAAAAGCAAGAAGACGTATGGGACAAGTGGGCTGTTATTTGTTCTCGTCGCGATCCTAACCGCCTCCTCCCTACGGCCTGGGAGCAGCAGCGCCAGCTCTGCAACGCTGTCAAGGGCTTTGTCCAGCTGACCAATGCCGACGAACTGCCCTCGGATATTCTGCAGGGCGGCGTGGACGCTGTGAAAATGCTGCTTCACGGGATGCTGGCCAACTTCGTCTGCTCAAAAATCATTGCGTCACCGTTCTGGCTACTCGAAGCCGCTGTCTCGTCTCCCGTGGCAACAACAGGGGCGTTAAAACAGGGATTTACGAAGCTCTACCATATACTGTCTGAAGGTCTGCTTGCCGCCTATTTTCTTTCGTCCGCTTATGGGGAGGAAGCGAGAGAAAGGGAGAGAGAGAGATGCAAGTATCACTGAAGACTGACTCTGGCTAGCCCAGGAAACTACCTCCGTGTCGCATGACGTAAGAAAAACCTGGGTACGCCTCTTTGCCCAGGGGGGTATGGATCTTCGGGATCCGCCGACGATGCTAGACGATGAGGGCACCCGCTCCAGGCATACGCTTCATATGGTCCGTCAGAATTACGCCCGCCAGCTACGCGGCGACTTTCTCTCCAACGGGCCACTGCTCATCGCGGAGCCAGACCCTGATGACAGCGAAAGGTTGCTCAAGGTCATCGACGACGCCTTGATATTCTCCTGCAGGCTATGGCCACTCGACACTCTGTTTCGCGTTAACGGACGGAAAGAGCTCGCCAAGGTCGACCCCGGGGCTGCAACGCGGCTCATGAACTCCATCACCATCGGTCAGGACGGTTACAACATCATTGTGGTGGTGCAGCCAGCAGTGGAGGCTATTGAGATGGAAAGCGCTTTTCCCCCAGAGGGTAGAAGTGGTAGCGATGATTGAATGGCAGCCAGGGGCTCGCCCAGCATCGTGTGGCTACAAGCCCAGGTGATGGTGGCACCGCCACAAAGTAGAGGGAAGAAGTTGGTCTGGAGACTAACCACTGGGGCGAGAAAAAAAAGCGGGCTTGGAGCCGAGTCTTGACAAATCTCTATTTCGTGATGTGTTGGAGTAGGCAGCTGACAAAAGTCGGAAGATAATGTCAATACTCATACAACATCAACAACTCATCGTACAGGCATTGCTCGTTTCCACTGATTGATCCGGCTTTCGCTGTTGCGGTTCTCATTTCGGCCCCCACCACGACCAGACTGTGTGCAAACCCACAACGGCGAGTGTAACCAAGAGCACCCTACACATCAGTGTCACCCGGTGGTAAGAATTCCCCGTTGTCGATGCCGATGGGATTTGCGGGTGCTCAGGCACTAATTGATACACAGAGAGGTACCGTGCCCCCTTGCCGATGAAGATGCCAATACCTGTCTCGTCGCTAGGGTCGTCGTCCACAACTCTGAACTGCCAGAAGAAGCCGACAAAGGGCGTCGTGCACTGTGGGGCCACATACGGTGTCCAGTTCCAGAACACATGGACTATGCGGTCGCCCCTGTCTTTCCATCCGGGATCAAGGGAGGTGATGAGGAAGGACCGGATGAGGGACTCTTTTTGTTCCCAGAGAAGAGCCTTCACCTCGGTGAACTTCCCGGTGTACTCGGAGCGGACCATGGCGTATGCCGGGGCCTGTCGCAGACACAGTGTCAGTAGTGGAGTTTGGGACGTAAAGCGCATACAGGCAGTATGAGAGGGAGCAGCTCAAACATACATTTAAGCTGGTGCAATGCAGGACATTCCTGTTGCCCTGCAGCAATTCGACGCTGTCGCTGTCGGTGTGGCTGTGGCTGTGGCTGTGGCTGTGGCTGTGGCTGTGGCTGTGGCTGTGGCTGTGGCTGTGGCTGTGGCTGTGGCTGTGGCTGTGGGTGTGGGTGT
>Ga0247758_1000277_pt1 | contig 45387 bp, 18 predicted proteins | sample UWRJL156409C4_FD_180950 | JGI IMG/M metagenome (GOLD analysis project Ga0247758, IMG submission 180950) | Plant litter microbial communities from Arlington Agricultural Research Station in Wisconsin, United States - UWRJ-L156-409C-4 | ecosystem: Environmental > Terrestrial > Plant litter >...
CCGGTTCGAAGTGCCGGCGATGAATAACAACCTGATCTGGTCTGGCCCCGTCAACTATAAAAAACACGGGCCGAACCGCTTCTAAGAATGGGGGGATCTTAATGTCGACTTCAGCCCTACCTCACTTTCCTTCCTTCGAGAGTTATCGTCACGATGCTCTTCAAACCTACAGTGCTTGCGCTGGCCGCTCTTTCGGCCAGCGCAGTCTCTGCATCTGCTAGTCACATCCGCCGATCCCCCATCGCAATCGCAGCCCCAGCCCCAGCTCCACTCCGAGTCCCTCCACCAGTTCAACAAGTTGCACCACGTCAAGATGATGTTGCCGCGGCAGCCGCGCCCCCTGCAGGCAAATGCGCCAAGGGGAAGAAGCTCAAGCGCAAAGCATGGCATACCCTCACCAAGAAGGACAAGAAGGCTTACATCGACGCCGAGCTTTGTCTCATGAGCAAGCCGGCGACGCTGGGTCTGCCTTCTGCAGCCAACCGGTTCGAGGAGTTGCAGTCGATCCACCAAATCCCGGCGTCCATCACGCACAATGTTGGCGCCTTTTTGCCGTATCACCGGCTCCACATGCATGCGCACGAGAAGGCGATGCGGGAGGAGTGCGGGTATAGGGGGGCTCAGCCGTACGTTTCTCTCTCCCTCTCTCGCCAGTCACTGAACAATGTTAATTCTGACTCTTGCAAGATACTGGGACGAGCCCCGCGACGCAGGTAACTTTTCGCACTCGGTCGTCCTGGACCCGGTAACCGGATTCGGCGGCAACGGAACTGGCCCACCGGGACCCGGCACGGGCGTGATGGGCTGCATCCAAGATGGCCCCTTCGCAAACTACGTCAACAACCTTGGCCCCGGCTACCGCAAGGGAACCGCGCACTGCATCTACCGCTTCGTCAACGACACGATCAGTTTGATGAGCAGCCAAGCCCACGTAGATGAGTGTATGGCGAAGCCGACGTATCTCAAGTTCTGGCCCTGCCTCGAGGCCGCCCCGCATGTCGGAGGTCACGCTGGTGTTGGTGGTAAGATGACGGATCCGATCGCTTCTCCCGGGGATCCGACCTTTTATCTACACCACACCTGGCTCGATAAGTTGTTTTGGGACTGGCAGGCGCTTGATCTTCCCGCGAGGCTGAGCGATATCTCTGGGCCAAATCTGCCGGGTCCGTTTGGGACGCCGGTGCCGGGATCGGATCCGCCGGCGCTACCGATTGTCTTTCCCGAGGCCGACAAGATCCCCCCGGTTGAGCTGCTGGTCCCACCGCCCGATGCGCCGCTTCCGCAGGGCGATCCGGGGAATACCACCACGCTCAGCCACGTTCTGGACATGCTGGGGGTTATTCCGAGTGCTACCATTGCTGATGTTATGGATATTGGTGGACCGCTTCTCTGCTATGAGTATGTGTAAGGGGTGGTTTTGTTCCGATTCTGGCTGGCTCTGACCGGTATTGAGTGTTGATGCCGAGCGCAGACCATCTGATCTTGATACGTGTTCTGTAGGTATGAAATTTTATGTTATTAATGGTGTATCAACTCCGCTCGGCGGCCCTCTCTAATGGGCTGATGAGGACAAGACCGAGAATGCGAGCATCTGGTTTTCGGTTTGCGTCCCAGAAGATTCGCCTTTGGTGGGCCCAGTCAATCGGCACACCACTGGAACAGCCCGATTGTGACATCGCTAGACCTGTCTCTTACAGCAAACCACAGGCGACGTCTAGCGGAGACCCAATCAGTCAGGCGTAACACCGCTCGAGAGGAGTAATGCCGCATCTGTTCAACTGAGCTCGGGAGTGGACGACATAGGAGATATATGGACCCATTCAGCACAGACAGATGTGCACGATGAAGATCGCCAGCGCAATTGATGTCGCTGCACAGTTCAAACCCAGGTGGGTCGGAGCGAAAACCTGCGGAGGCGCCTGCAGAGCCTTCGCTTATTACGGCCGGCACCCCCACTGCAAAGTGGTCCTTGGAACCGCAGTCATTGACAATCGAGGATGGACTCAGCACAGACCACCTGCACTGTGAAATCCACAATCTTCGATCACCACACACCGTCCTCTATCAAGAACCCCACACCAGCACGATGAAGTCGCTCCTTCCCACACGCCGTAAACCCTCGCCGGCGGCGCTCATTAAATACGACGATCTCAAACCTGGCCACGGTCTTTTTAGCCGTCTTCCCACTGAGCTGTCTCTCGCCGTCTTTACACACTTCTCTGCTGCCGCCGACGTTCTCTTGGCGCTCAACGTTTGCCGCACCTAGCGACGCATCCTCCTGTCCGCCGACATTTGGCCTTCCCTTGCCGAACGCTTCCGCCCAGGTCTTTCATACCATATCCGGGCTTCGGTTTCCGCCGCACCGCCGGCAGAAGATGGCCGTGAACCTGGGATGCGAGAGAGCGCGCGTGGAGCCGCCTTCCATTCCGCCCTCCTGCTCCAGCACCTCCGCTCCTCCGGGCACTTCCGTTCCTTTTTCCGCCACACGCTGCGCCTTAACCTCGAACCTAGCTCCCACTCCAGTTTATTCACCCTCTCCAAATCCCTCCCGCCCTCGGCGGGCGGCGTGCACTACCTCTCCGCCGTACCGGGCCTCGACCCCAACCCCGCAGCCGAGAACGAGCACGTCGCACGCTTGAAGCTGTACGCGCACGGCCGCGTCGCCTGGTGGCCCGAAGGGTGGCACATGCCGTACTTTGCGGTGGTGGATGACCTGCGCTCTCGCACGCGGAGGATGTATCTGTTTCCTTTCGAGCACACCGCCCCAGCTGGTGCGGGGGTTGGGTTTGGTGCGGCGCATGTGCGGCGAGGGATGGAGGGTGGCGGGAACTTGAGTGGGGAGCAGAGGGGATGGAAGGCGGCCATGGGGGGGCTGCTGTTCGTCATGGGGCAGGAGGACGCAAGGGTCTGTGAATGGCATCTCGAGCACGATGAGATGCGGCGGGTGGAGCTGCCCGGGGCATTTGATCGGTGCATCGTCCAGGGCGAGCGGCTGCTCTTTATGGGGCGGAGGGCGGCTGAGGTGTGGATGTGGTCATGGGCCGCCAGTGATAGTGGGATTGAGGTTGTTGACCCTGCTGCGCAAGGATGCTACGTTCCTGGTCCGCTCACCATGGGCGGGCAGGTCCTGCTGGGCAACCCACGGCCGGCGCCGAAGGTCGGGTTGCGATTCCGGGATACGGACGTTAAGCTGGATTTTATCCTGCATCCGACAGATCCCGCCGTGGTGTTTACGGTGACGTACAATGAAGTTGACCTCGTGGTGCACGAGCTCACGGAGGGGAGGGTCACGGAGCGGATCGTTTTGCCGCGGGACCACCTCGCCTACCGGGTGTTACAGCGCACCGGGAGTAGCACCGAGACGGTGCATTACCTCCGCCACGAGCAATGCGATGCTAGCGGTAGCTACTGCCTCGTCACGACATGGCTCGGTTTCGATCCGGTTTGCAATGGCAGTGACTGCGCCCAAACGGGCAGTATCGGATCTGTGGTCTTTTGCGTCTATACGAAGCGCTTCACTGCCCTTGTTCATCACGCCGTCTATCAGCGTACGCCAGACACCCATCTCTGGGACGGGCTGCTTGCCGTGGGTGTTCATGGTCGCCGTGGTAACTTGGGAGGCGGTGCTGGCGGCCTAGTGCTGGCGGTTGTCCTGCTCAGGCCATGCGACGGGAAAAGTCCTTCTAGAATACCTCTCCGGCCAGGAGATCCTTTGCCGTTGCGCAAACCTGTTGTAGGTCAAGGGGGCCTCCGTTTCGCCGCGCCGTCTGTAGATGATGGTATGCATGCCCTGCCGCAACGGCTAAATCTCGTGGCGTACGCGTTGGCGACAGGGAGCGATGGCAAGTTCAGCATGAGCGAGCTAGGATGGTTGGACGTCATGACGGCCGAGTGGTTTAGCGGGGACGCCAAGACTTTGATATAGGTTACGGGCAAGGAGTATACCCTTTGGATGTTTGGCGAGGACGATGGAGACCCGAAGCTAGCGGAGAAGAAAGGATGACGGTCGTGGAAGGAGCGGTGACGGAGGATGGTGGACTGAAAGGCTCTCTTCATAAGTAGCGTAAGATAAGCGAAAGGGTGAATGAAAGCTAATCCAACTAATAGGGTGTAAATTTTATCACCTTATTATGCTTGTTAAATACTAAGTCAGTCCCTACGTTGCACACGAAGGCGTATCGAAGCAGTGTTCCAGCTACTATGAATTTTACTATCCATAATAATAAATACAGTAGAGAACGAAGCTATTCAGGGCACCTAAATTAACCATTTTATTACGACCTGCACCCGACACAGGCCTCGAGAGGACTGGCGCAGGTTAAGACAGAACGTATGGCAGGACGCTAACAGTTAAGGGGCGTTCCGAAGACGGCTTATCAAGCTAACACTCCTAGACAGGGGTTTAAATGTCACTGTAGGTCGTTATCACTATAATGCATAAAGGTAAGTCTGAACAGTAGAATACAAATAAACAATTGAATACTAGCGTGAGGAACTAGGAGTCCCTTACGGTTATCGTAGTTACGATAATGTCTATCTATACTGGCTAACTTAGAAGGTACTTCTGTACCTTACTTTATCTGCTCCTTAGTTTAACGACAGAGTAAACAAGACACTTACTCTGTCTGCTCTCCTGCTCTGTAACAGAGTACCTAGAGTAATAGAGTACCTTCTAATTAGACGTAAGGGCTTCAGGTCTTTACACCCCTAGCTCAGTGCGCAGTACTGTATGTACTATCCTTCTACACTGCTTAGTCTACAGGGAATTCGTCGGGCCGTATCGGCTTAAGTGATAGCTTATAGGGTTATTATACAATTCCCCTCTTTCAACGTTCTTTTTCTATAAAGAACTTTCCTATAAGTTATTCTTTCCTTCTATAACTATACCTGCTAACAGAGTCTAGAAGCAGTAACTGAAACCTTACCTTTCTTTTACTAACTGTTATTATAAGAATATACTTTTTATCTTGACTTTTAAGATTGTGATATTAGTTAGCTATTCCTGCTATAAGCTCCTTAAGCTTAACTTGTCTTATAAGGTCGCGAGTTAAAGTAAGTTATGTGGATACTACGTTAAAATAAATAGCCCTAACTATAACGTTTACAGTAATAACCCTTCTTTACTTCGTAAGGTGTTTGATAAGAAGAAACGCCTTAACGTTAAGAAGAAGAATACTTTGTCGAAGCTCCTTTATCTGGAGGCGTAATCTTAAGTGCTGGAGGTTTACGTGGAGAAGCTATTTAAGCATAAGATTAATATTATGTAGGAGGAGGAACGCTTAATTAAGGGGGGTTTTTAGTTTAGAACACTTATTGGTTCTTTCTTTAAAGAATCGCTTTAACTAGTAACAACCTTTTAACTTAGTTTGTAACTTTTTTCTTTTAATAAACGAAATAACTCTTTAACGTAGTGGTAGCGTGTTCGCTTTCCTTAACAAGAGGTTATAGGATTAAGTCTTATAAAAGTCTTTATAATATAGGTTATAGTCTTAAAGACCGTGTATTATATTATAGCTTTTTTATTATTTCTTTTTCTTACTAACTTCCTTTCTTAACAGTACTTATTCTTATAGATATGCTTTTCTGCTAAACACTGCTATATAACTAGTTTAGGAGACCTTAAGGTATACTAATTCGCTTTTTACCTTTTAACTCCTTCTTTAAACTTATGGCGAAGCGTAAGTCCTCTAATTACAGGGGGTAAGTTATCCCATAAGTTATCGGTCTGTAACTCTTTAGTTTTCTATACTGCTATATATGTGATTTATATAGAGCTTACTAGCTTTAAAGGCCTAGTTTCTTTATTAAGTCTAAAGTCCTTATAGCCTTAGTTAAGGGTTCTGATAAATGTCCTTCTATACCTACTAAGGAGTTTCGTATTATTTCTTAAGCTCTAAGTCTTATAATAGTCTTATTTCTCAGTATAGTAATTTAGATATCAGATCTTATTTTATTTCTAGTTCTTATCGTTAGTTTTAGTCAGTTTAGATTCTTTTAGTAAAACTCCACAATTAAGTCTAGGCACTTAAGATTTTAACAGGCTCTTATAAGTTACTTTCAGGGCTGTAATCTAACTACTTAACAAGATATTCGAACGTGTTCTTTCCCTTTTGTAAATTTATAACTTCCCTAATGTTATACTTATCCTTATTAGTGTTAATCTTAACTTTCTTTTTTAAAGGAACTCCCTTTAGGGCAGGTTTTAGAAGTGAGATATGAAAAACCTTAATCCACACTTTTATATTAGTAAATAGGTTAAGTTTGTAATTAGAGGTAGGAACCTTTTTCTTAATTTAGAACAGTCTGTACCTTTTAAAATCAAGCTTTTTACTAAGTTATTTAAAATATAAGTTTCATGAAAAAAGGTAAATGTAATCTCCCTCTTAAAGAGTTAGTCTCTTAACTTATTTACTATTATAGTAGAGTCTTTCCTTAAATATTAATTACTTAGTTTAATATTTATTAGTAAATCTTTTTATCTATTTACGTACGTGTAAACTTAAGTTTAGCTAAAAGGTAGTTATGTAATTCCTATATCTAGTCTGTGCGGACTGCAACTCAAGGGGTGTTAGTTAGTGGGCCTTAACGGAGTTTAAGCTTCTTTTTATAGTTTATAAAGAATAGTAATATATCTATTAACTTAATTAACATTATATTATAAGCTATTTATACTGTTAGTAATAGTTTAAGCTAATTATCTTATTTAAAGCTAATGTAGGTTTAGAGATACATTATAAGTATTTAGTTAACTTATTCTATTTAGCTATCTGTCTGTAAGTAGAAAGTTATTAAAAGCTTACTTTTATACCTATTCTTTACATTAGTATTTATTAAAACTTTAATACGATTAGTTTATCTTAATCTGTAATAATGTTATTTAGCTAAAAGAGTTATAAGATTACCTCCTTCTTAAAGATATAAGTGAGTTGCTTTATTATCATATTCTTTAAAGTTAGCAGAAAGTAAGCCTATTTTATTAGTCTGTTAACTACTATTAAGATTTAATTATAAGTAACTCTTATAGTAAGGTCTTTAGATTTAGGTGTCTTAATAATAAAGTCGAGTAAGATAAAGTTTTTAATGCCTATGGTATAAGGAGTGGTTTAAAAAGCTTATGAGGCTTATAACGTTAGTTTTACTTTCAGTAATAAATATTACAGTTATTAACCACTTCCTTAACTAGCTTTTGTATTTTAGGGAACGTGTATGTTTACTATACTTACGTAAATATCTTAGCTTTACTTATATATCTTCCAAGTTAAGACTTATAAACCTGTTAAATATACTCTTTTTGTTTATCAAGATTATAAATGTACAGTTTCTCTTAATATTAAAGCTTTGCTTTTAATTTAAATATACTCTTTACGCTTTCTAATAGCAGTTCTTACTAATAACTGGTTTTATTATAATTTAAGTGTATATAATATTCCTTACCACACTCCTGTAAGTGCTTTAAGAAATCTTCTAAGGGGTACTGATACTTATAAGTACCTTCCGTTAACCTTCTTACTTAAAAGTCTTATTATTATTAATAAATCTTATACTTTGTTTATAAGTTTATATAAATACTAATAGTTTATTTTAACGTCTAATTATCTAACACTTATAACGTATATTTTAGTGTACGGTTTTTAGCTGTATTAAATATAGTAATAGGGATTAAGACTGGATTAGTATCTTCATAGTCCTGTCTCTAATTAAAAGTATCAGTTTACTTATTATCTTTTCTTTCAACATAGTAGATCTGGAAGTGGAACAGGGCTATCAGTTCTACTTATTATACTTATCAAGGGTTAAGTTCCTTTATTAAGAAGTACTGGAGGTTATTATAGTTTAAAAGACTTAAATAGGTTCCTTTATACCATTTAAGTACAGCACTTACTTAGTAAAGTACTAAATAATCACTATCAGTTCCTTATTATAGATTAGGTATCGTAAGGCTAAGCTATAAATTCCTTTTAATAAAAAGGCAACTAGGTACTGTTTCCTATTATCCTGGATTTAGTTAAGTTCTTTACTAATTGCCAATTCCGAGGAGTCCGTTTCGACTTAAAAGGGTTTTAAGAAATTGGGAAGAGCTAAGACTAATACTGTAATAAAGGTATGTTTAAAGTCTTTAAACGCATTTTACTATCTATAAATTTACTTAAACAGCTTTTCTTTACCTTTAAGTTTATAAAGTAATCTTATAATCTTTATAAAATACTTAATAAAATATTAATAAAAGTTTACAACGTTAATAAAAGCTTATAATTCTTTTTAATTCTTCAGAGTAAGTTAATCCCTAATTACTACTGTTTCTCTAATTATATCTTAGGCTTTTTAAAGGTTACCCTAAACCTTAAATAGTTTAACTCTTAAACGTAAAAGTGGCTCTTTTCTAAGTTTACTGCTAGCTTCGCTTTTCGAGAGTTATTAAGACCTATCACATATACTTTTAATATTCTTTTAAAGTTTCAGAATAGATTAGAACGTCGTTTAAATATATAAAGATAAACTTATTAAAGAAGGGGTAAAGAATACTATTAATAAGACTTTAGAAAGTTATAAGGGCGTTTATTAATCTTATAGGTATAACACGATACTAGTAGTGCCAATTACAAGTTCAGAAAGCCATTTCATATTTATCCTCTTCCTTTACCTTAACGTGGTTAAATCTTATAAGGAAGTTAAGGTTAGAGAACCAATTCGCTTTAATAATCTGTTCTTGCATTTCTATAATAAGTCATAATAGGTAGTAGTTAATCGTATCCTTGTTTAGCGTTTAGTAATTAATAACTATATAAAATTTATTATCTCCCTTCTTTAGGACAAATAGTATTAGGTACCTTACTAAGGATTAGGATTTTATAATAAATCTGTTCCTTAGATTTTTATCGATATACTCCCTTAAGGTTTCAGCCTGTTAGGAGTTTAAGTAGTAAAGCTAGAAGTTACAGAGTTTCGCTCCTAGCTTTAGCTTAATTTCATAGTTATATAATCTATAGTCTAATAGTTACAGTATCTTTTTTCGAAATAAAATTAACTTCCTATACTCTGCAGGTACTTTAAATAAGTTAACTTCTTCACTTATCTGTAGATTAACTTCTTCTTTCTATTTTTTAAATTGTTATTTAAGCTATATAGTAAGCTCTTTAGCTCTTTAATTATCTTAATAAACCTAACCTAAACTATACTTAGTTTTTAAGGCTTAGTGCGCTTTTAAGTACTATATGTATCTTTAAAGCAGTTTAGTACTTTCTTAACCTTACTTAAACAGTAATCACAATTAGGGGACTTACTGAAAGTAAAGTAGTTACTCCTTTAATTAATTATAAGGTTGTACTTTTCTAGCTAAAGTAGACCTAGAATTATATTATACTTTACTACTAATATAACGTTAAAGTCCACTTATTATTTATCCTTATCACTTTAATTAGGAGTAGTAAGTAGTAAGTAACTTTCCTATTATTATATTAATATAAGCCTCCTTCTCTATTTTAAATAAGAATAACCTTCTTATACTTCTTATTAAGGAGTTTCCTTTAGTTAATTAACTTAAGGTGCATTAAGTTAGAAGCACTTCTGTTATTAATTACTACTCTTACTTTAAACAGCTTTCCTTTCCGTCTATCATATTAATATAAATAAAATAATGCTTATACTCCTTTTATATCTAAGTTATAATAACTCTCTGTCTTTAAGGTCTTATTTAACTTAACCTTTAAATATCTCTCCTTCTTCTCAGGGTTTTTGCTAATTAGTAAACTACTAGTTTACAGCCTTTCTAAAGGGTTAGTAATCTTTTCCCAGCTCTTTTTAGAAAAACAGGTAACTTTAGTAAACTTAACGGTTAATTTTTCCTAAGTTTTCACGTTTTAGGGTCTAATCGACTTCAAACGGGATAATATTCCGTAAATCCTTAATAAGCTAATTATACGCCTTACGAGACTGGATTTTAATAATGTCTTTTACTCTTATATCTGTCTGTAATCTACTTATTTCTGTTATATTTTGACTTTTCCCTTAAGGTGAATAAAGTACGTTATAATTAAGCAGTTATTAAGTAAACCTCTTTACTAGTCAGTAGTGGGAGCTCAGTTAATTATAGTGATCTTTCGGATACTATTATCATTAAATCCTCTAATTAAGGTGTAAGAAACTTAGTAATAGCTTAGTCTCATCTTCTTACGCTAGGGAAATGATCGTAAAGGGCTTTAAGCTTATAATATTGGTTAAGAGTGCAGTTATCGTATACGCAGTTAATTTATAACAGGTCCTTCTAGTTAGAATAGTCGATATGGACTGCAGGTACTAAGGTTAGAAAGTACAGAACAGGGGGGGTAGTGCTTTATTTCGTTTCCTTAGCTACCTACTTCTATATACGTTACTTCTCCTAAACTTCTTCTTAAAACTCAGGTAACAGCATCCCAGCTTATTCTTTTATAAAGTAATCTTCTTTAATAAGTTGATATTTAAGCTAATTTGTAAAGCAGACTTTATTATAGAGTTATAAGCTAATCTTAACTATTTTGTCTTTTTCCGTAGTAAAGCTTTCGACTTATAAGTCTTCCACTTCGTCTATTAGTTCTTAATGTCTGTCTTTCAACTCCTAGACCCTTCGTTAGTACACTTGTTTCTTATCTTCTCGGGAGACCATTAAGGTAGCGGTCTTAAGCACACTAACCTTAGTGCAGGGCAGCTATCTAAGCTATCCTTCTTTTAGTAAGGTAAGTGTACTAATTTATTCAGCGTGTTTAAAACGCTTAAGGGTCTTAAGGGGTATAGAAGAAAAGAGTTTTTGTTTCTCTAACTCGATCCTCTTAACTTACTCCCTTTTGCTTTTTAAGGCTTACTTTACTGCTTAAGTAGCTTAAAGAGCTAGTTTCTTAACTCCTTTTACTATCTTAATAAGGTTTAAGTTAGGGTCTTTCTTAGACTTCTTTAGTTTTTAAGCTTACGGTGTAAGGTTTTCTAAACCTGTAATAGCTACTTGGAACATTTCTTCCTAAAGTCGGTTTATAGTGACTTGCACTTTTAGTTGTTCTGAGTTTTTACTTTAGAGTTAGTCTGTAGTAACCTGCACCTCTGTAGTTAACTTTTCTGGAATTCCTTTAAAGACTAGATATATTACATTTTAAGGTTCCTCCTCTTTTTCCTTTTCGTCCTTTACGTTATATTCGCCTATTTAAGTGCAGTCCTTTTCGTTACCTGTTATTCTGATATAGGCGTCTTTAAAGTTAAACCTAACGTGTTTTCCTCTGTCTGGGATTAGTTTCTAATTAACTTATTTTAATAAAGGGTATTATTAAGCTATATTAGCCTCTCTTATCGTAATTAAAGTACTGGACTTAGGATATATCCTTAGGTAGCTTCTGCTACTGTTAACCTTATTAGTACTAGCTCTTCTTTCTAACTTACGTTTAAACAGTTAATTGTTATGAATAATAATTTTAGCAGTATGCTAATTAAAGTTAAATATATATTAGTCTTTCTTATGAAGCTTCTCTTTAAGTCTTTATAAAAGCGAAACTTTAAAGCTAACTTATCTTAATTAACTCAATACTAGTTACAGTTAAAGGTAAATAAATGCGTAGCTACTAATAACCGCTGTATTAGCAGGGTAGGCAAAAAATGACTTACAAGTCATTTATAAGTCACACTTTAAAGTAATATAATAAATGGATTACTTAAGTTAAAAATATAAACTGTATAGTTATTTATAGGAAATAAATCAAAGAAAAATATAACGTAACTTATACCTCGTAAAAAAATTTATTACATAAGAAAACCTTATTAAGTTATTTAAAATCGTAAATGACTTAAGTCATTTGGAAAATTAGTGACTTATCATAATTTCCTTCCCTAATAAATTTTTCTAGGACGTATAAGTTATGTTATATTTTTGTTTAATTTATATACTATAAATAACTGTACAGTTTATATTTTTAACATAAGTAATTCATTTATTATATTAATTTAAAGTGTGACTTATAAATGACTTGCAAGTAATTTTTTGCCTACCCTGCTTTAGGCCCACATTTTTGACTACCGCGAACGGCTACTTTATTCTAGTTTTTATACTGGAAAATCGTACGTGGTACGATAAAACGGTATATTGGAGGAATAGGATGAGGATTCCAACGTACGCTAAAGGCCCAAGGAGTGGAACTAAGAAGCCACACAATGAGCCACTGTTTGCAGCCGATTGGCTAAATAATAGTGGTTTTACGGCTGTAAGTGTTGATATTTTCCAACGAAGTGGAATTTCTATAGATTTAGGTGAAGATGATGATGATGTAGTGGATTTTCTGGTGTTTTCTATTGAAAACCACTTCCAAAGACCTGGAAGTTATGTGGGTAGTAGTGGAATTTGCTTTCCAATCACAGAAGAGGCTCATTTTACCTTTTTTTCCAATCCTGTAACTAATCGGCTTGAAGCCCTTGTTCAAACACTTCATATTAAGCCAACAGCCTAGAGGTTTGTTACGGAGCCAAAGAGGAATTTGGTGGATATAGTTGTAGGACAAAAATAGTTATCTTTGCCTTATTATTTATAGTTTCTAATATAAACTATAATTAAAACTGTGGAATAATTCTTTTTATCATTTTATTAAATATTATTCACTATTTTAAGAATAGTAATTTTTGAAAAAATAATATAAATTCCACTTATTACTCAAGAATATGGCTGTTTATTGCTCTGGAATATAGCTATTTATTAATATAACGTTATTAATTATTCTAAATACAATACTTTAAAATACAGCTATTAATTAATAATAGTTTATATAACAAGTAATATAAACGCTTTATATTACTCCGAAATATAACCGTTAATTAATACAATATTATTAATTATTCTAATAATGGGAGTTTATAAAACAAGTAATATAGACGTTTTATATTACTTTGAAATATAGCCATTACTTTTAACTCCGTAATGTATATAATAATTAAATTATGATTCGGAACTTATTTTGCAAGCCATATTCATTCCATTAAATATCTTCAACCCTTCTCTGCTTTTCACCTCTTTAGTCCCTACTACAACCCTCTTCAGTATAAGCGTTTTAAACTGTTCAAAGCCAGCTATTACAACCTCTTATTATACCCCTTACTATTATAATTATTTTCATTCACATTTATTATCATGACTTTCTCCTCTGATAACGAGGCTTCTGCTTCCGTGAGCCAGAATGAGCTTTCTTCTGGCCAACTTCCTACTACTATTAATAGTAGTAATAGTATTACAGCCGACCTATCGACAAGATTCTCAGAGTCGAAATACAATAAGCCTAGTTTTAAACTAGAAGCCGAAGCGGAATCTAACATTTACGTTATTAAAAACGGCCTTTTCACACGAACGTTATTACCAATTAATTTGGCAAAGGAAAGAGAAGTAGTTATACAATGTACTACGTAAGCCTTCTTTTATTTTCTCCTTTATTTTATTATTATTCTTATTCTTCTTCTTCTTCTTATTATTATTCTTATTATTCTCATTATTAACTTTTTTATTTTATAGTTGCAAATATAAAGTTATAGATACCATACAGCGCTTCCAAGGCTCAAACTATACACGTCATTATAGGGCTAAACACCCTTTAATTGCTTTTAACGAACATTCAGAGGCTACAAAGCAAAAAAGTAGGTTTTTCTACTTTATTATTATTATTATATGATTAATTATATTAATTATATTTATCATATTCTAGAATCGGCTATATTAACTAGCTCTGACTAGGAGTTTTTTAGGCCTTACCTGAGTAAAAGGTCACGTAGTAATACTACTACTGACTTTACAGAAGAAGAAGCCTTAGTAAAGGTTTTAACTTTTATCATCGACAATAACATCTCTTTTAACTCGTTAAATTCCGAGTCTTTTAAAGACCTTATTCGATATTTCAATCCGTAAGTGGTTTTATTCATTATTTTTACTCCTTACTTCTATTATTATTATTACTAATTTGAACTAGTTTGGCACCTGTTATTAACCGTCATAAGAAAAACCTTATGGATTCTACTTTTGATCGATTATTCGCTACTTTCAACACTTAATTAAAGGCCAATGTTGAATCATTAGGCATATTTTGCTTATCATTTGATATTTGGACTTCAAACACCCAAACAGGCTATTTAGGCCTAATAATCAACTTTATTGAAAAAGACTTTAAACTAGTTTATAAACTACTAGGTAAAGTATTCATCATTTATTATTATTTATTATTATATAATATAACTAATTTGTTAATTTAATAGCCTTTGAAAACCTGGAAGAAAACCACACTGGCACTTATATTTACAACGAGTTTATAGACGCTATAAGGCCATATCCAGTGGTAACACCACAAACCGTAATTTCGTAAGTTTATTCTTTTTATTATGATAATAATTATTCTTATTTCTATACTAATTATTATCCTAATAGTATAACGCGGGACAGCGCACCTAATAATAATACGTTTTTAACAACGTATCAATCATTCCACGAAGAATTAAGGTTCGATATCAGGTGTCTAACACACGTTTTACACTCAGTTGCTCAGGCTATGTTAAATGAGTATATTTCAACACCTGAAATTGACGAGCAAATCCTCTATTTAACCAACCTTCGACTTATGGCTTTAAACGACGAAAACGACGAGGTTCTAGAAGAATATGACTCGTTGGAATTAAACAGTACATATTTTCTTATTCCGTATTATTATTTTTTTTTATTATCATTTCTTTTTATTATTATTATTCTTTATTATTATAATAATTCTTTACTAATCTATAGAATCATAATAGCTATTACCTCTAGAATTCGACGACTTGCCATAATGGTAAAATATACCACAGACGTTAAAAAACTATTCCACGAAGGAATGATTCGAGCCAAAGAAGAAGGAATCCTTCCAGAAACATTCAGAAAACGTGTTATTCCAATTAGTAAAGTTTATCCTTATTTATTTATTTATTATGATATTGTAAGACAATTATAACTTTAATTTACCAATTATTCAATAGATACACCTACTCGTTGGAATACTACATATTATATGATAAAAACGGCCTTAGAAGTTAAAGAGCCGTTAACTTATATCTTTAAAAACACTGAAAGCAAGGAGTATAAGAGAATATTCCTAACACCAGCCGAATGGATAACACTACAACAACTGGAAAAAGTGTTTTCAGTACTCATTCAGCCAACTGTATGGCTACAAAGCGAGTATTATACTAATACTAATAAGGCCTTACTATTTGTTTATTCAATATTTAACAAATTAGAGGCTTTTATTACGGAATTTGAAGCCAAAGTAATAGAAGAGCCAGAATTAGTAAGTTTATTCCACGTTATTATCATTAATACTGTTTTATCACTATTATTAATATTTATGAACTTATTAATAGGCTGAATGGTGCGAAGCGTTTATTAACGCTATACACGCTGGAATCGATAAGTTACGAAAATACTACCCTCGTGTAATAGGGATCCGACGGCTTGAAGAATTAAAACCCTATTTACTGGCTTTATATCTGGATCCACGATATAAAACCACACAATTTAGAAGAGGTGGAATCTTCTATATTGATGATAATAGTGAATTGGAGGTTGGCAAAGTGGTTAAAGCTGAATTTGAACTGTAAGTTCACCCAGTTTATTATTCTGTTTGTTATTTTATTTATTTATTTTGTATTATTATTTATAAAAATCTTATATTATACTAATAATTATTTATAAGGTACAAGAAGAACTAAATATAAATAACGCAAATTCTCCAGCTGAGAATATTTACGATGAATCGAACGACGAAGACGAGTTCTATATCCAACCAAACCCAGAAACAGAGTACAGAGCTTATTTACGAGAGCCTGTTATTAATAAAAAGGTATTATTTTCTTTTTATTATTTTATTATTACTCTGTTTACTATCTTATTATTATATTCTGTTTATTCTGAATTATAAGATTGTTTTAATTTTATTATAGATTTATCCTTTGGATTACTGGAAGTCAGTTTCTACTAGATTCTCTGTTTTGAGCCTTATGGCCAGGGGGTTTTTAGCTATTCCAGCCACCTCGGCTCCAGTGGAAACAGTATTTTCTATTAGTGGAAATATTGTTAGTAAGAGCCGTAACCGAATGGCTCCTGAAACTGTTAAAAGAATAATATTATTAAAGAGTTGGAATATTAAGGAATTGCGAGAACTGGAGGAAAGTTTCAGGAATACTGCAATAATAGAAGAAGGACAAGAGAATTAACCTACTTTATTTCATTTTTACTTTATTTTATTTATCTTAATTTCGTTAAGTTTAATTTAGGTTCATTCAGGTTTTTTTTAATTTACATTATATTAAGTTTATTTTATTTTTATTTTATAAAGTTTATTTTAATAATTTATACTATTATTATTTAAAAGAAAGAAACTAATAATGAATATTTCAACTTATAAAGTATAATAATATTAATAGATTTTATAGTTAATTAATGAATTAACTTGGTATTAATTTGTAAAAATATAATTTAGCCCCACTTTTATTTACTGACTTGTAGTATTATAGTGTAGTCTTAGTCAAGGCACTGACTAAACTACAAAAAGTGTAGTTGTAGTCACTGTAGTTGTAGTCAGTTTTAGTCAAGGCACTGACTAAACTACAGTGACTAATTTACTAACCCTGTATATTAACCTATAAATTAAGGTATTATTAATAACCTGAAGGTTTATTATAGACACCGTTAGCTGAGCCAGTGGCCAGTAGAAAGGTATCTATTCTATCTTATAATAATTAACTATTATTAATATTATTCTTATTCTTGTAATAATACTAATATATTTACATTTCTTGAGTGAATCCTTTAGATTATTAGAAATCAGCAGTTTATAGATTTCTAGTTCTAAGCCTTATGGCTAGAAGGTTTTTAGCTATTCCAGCTACCTCTGTTCCTATAAAGCAAGTCTTTTCTATTGGTGGAAATATTATTACTAAAAGCCGTCATAGGCTATCTCCTGAAACTTTAAAGAAATTAATATTATTAAAGAGTTGGAGTATTAAAGAGATGAAGGAATTGGAAGAAAATTATCAGAATTCTGTTATAATTAGAGGGAGAGGAGGATTAAGTAGTTTTATTATATTTATTGTATTTATTGTATTTATTATATATATTGTATTTATTATATTTATTATATCTATTATATTTATTATATTTATTATATTTATTATATTTATTATATTTATTATATTTATTATATTTATTATATTTATTATATTTATTATATTTATTATATTTATTATATTTATTATTATTATTATTATTATTATTATTATTTCCTACACCGATATACCCGCAGGTGCGCCGGTCCTTCTACTGCTATGTACAAAGGAAACCGTGCCGTATAGGCCGGATAAAAACCTTTGTTAACTCCTTTAAAGCCACTAACTATACGAGTCTATCTTGTTACAAACAAACGGAGGCCCTTATCGGCCTCCGGCCCTACTAGCCCTCCTCTCCTGTTTCCAGCTCTAACTGTCTAGCTAGTCTGTACTCCAGTAGCCGGCTAAAGTCCATCAGCCAGCTAAGGACCTTCTAAATAAACCTTCCGCTCTGGGCGTTTACTACCTGTAATACGGCCTGTAAGTCCCTTTATAATCGAATCTCTCGGCAGTCCTACAGCCTCTGTAACGGTAGGTTAGAGCACTAAACCACCAAGTGCTCTACTGTTTCCCTACCTTCCCTACATCTATAATAGGGAGTATAGACCTCTGGAACCTTTACCTTAAACAGGTAATCCCTAAGGCTTATATCCCCTGTCCAGGCTTAGGAAAGGAGGCTACTCTAAGCCTTTATAAGGCCCTTATGTCGCTTTAAGGCCTTATTAGTAAATAAAAGGGAAGGGGGGTCTTTATCTGTTAGCCTTTCTACCGGCTAGTTAGCTCTCTGGCTCTTCTACTAGGCTTATTAGGCTAATTTTATAACTTCGTCTGTTTCTAACTTTTTATCCTTCTTTTCCCTTATTTTCCATCTCTAGCTAGCCTATTAGATTACTGTAATTACAGCCTATTTAGTAAGTGTTAGGCCTTATAGTCCTTACTAAGGCCTTTATCCCTGGTTTCTTATTTTCCTTTTAAACTGCTAGCTGATTCTGTTACAGGCTTCTGTGATTAAGTGTACTGCTAAAGCTTATTTAGCTTCTGGCCCTTTTCCAGTTTGTAAGGCTTTCTCCTATAACCAGTCTTTAAAGTCAGCTAGTCGTTTATTAAGGTAAAGGTCTAATAATGGGACCTAAGCCTCTGTTTCTAAACACCTTACAGGAGCTGTTTAATAAGCTTTAACCATAATACGGAGGCTCCTGTTCTGGGCCTTTAATAGGGCCTTTACTAGCCCTTTTAGCTTATTAGTACCTCCTAGGGCCATTAGCTGGTGGAAGCTGGAAGCCCTGTAGGTTATAACGCTACGGATACACTTAGTATAGACCTCCCTGGCACGGGTAAGGCTTAAACCCCATATTTTAACTACAATCCTTAATAATGTAAAGTCTTAAGTCCTTAACTTCCATTTAACTGCTTAGTAGTAGGCTTTCCACGATAGTTTCCAGTCTAGCCAGACCCCTAAGAACCGGGCCGAGCTTACTAGTTTAACTAAGCTATAACCCTCCTGGCCCCCTGTGTTAGTGAGAGTTATAGGGTCCTTCTATTACCTTCGGCCTTTATTAAAGTGGATCAGTTCGCACTTATAAGCTGCAAAAGCCATCCCGTGAGTGCTTACCCACTGTAAGTATGTTTTCCAGGCTTTCTCCAGTTACTTAGTGTTAGCTTTAAGGCTTCTTCCAAATATTAATAGGTTTGTGTCGTCGGTAAAGCCCATTATACTGATAAGTGGGTGGTCCTCTTTCAAAGCTTTATATAGCGAAGCTATATAAAGGATAAAGAGAACGGGGGAGAGTGGGGAGCCTTAGGGTACCCCTGCGGCTACTGGAATATCCTCTATTTTCTGGCCGTTAAAGTGGAGGATCGCGACTCTGTTACTTAACTAAGCCTGTACCCACAGTACTATCCACCGTGGGAAGCCCTGTTGCCAGAGGGTAGACAGCAGCCGTTTGTGGTTAACGGTATTGAACGCTCCTGTAATATCCAATTGTAGGAGGGAGGCTGCTGCCTTATTATATTTATTATATTTATTATATTTATTGTATTTATTATATTTATTATATTTATTATATTTATTGTATTTATTATATTTATTATATTTATTATATTTATTATATTTATTATATTTATTGTATTTATTGTATTTATTATATTTATTGTATTTATTGTATTTATTATATTTATTGTATTTATTGTATTTATTTAAACTGTATTATTATTTTAAGGTTATATTATAATAATTATCTTAAGAAATAACATTAGTTTAATCTTTATAATTATTATTCTATTATTCATATTCCTTATTATTATTATTATTTTATTCTTAACCTTAGATATAGCCTTACATTAAAAAAGGTAAAAAAGGCTGAATTCTTATGCTATAAAACCTTAAAAACTGTTTGGATAACGGATTTGGAATCAGCGACCTAAACTGCCTTACATAGTGATGGCGCACCGATCGCGTACCGAAGGCGCAGCTGGCGATGGCACTAAACCCTCTTTTAAGGGCGAAAACGTCTATCCGAACCGACGAGGAAATTTTCAGCAGAAAAGTAGGTTAAGCAAGCTATAGCGCTTGCAGTATACTTACAGACCGATCGTAAAGGGGAAGTAGAAGAATAACTAGGAGGAAAATCTTTATAAAAACTTCTAAGACGCTGTAATAAGTAAGGGAGCTAAAGAGTGTATATTTAGAACGATCCTTAAAGCCATAAGGGCTTACTTCAAAGCTGTCTTTAGGACGGAGCAGATATGTAAACACGTCATAAGCGCCCTGAAAATACCTATTAATCTAACTACTACCATTAATAGCACTATTAATATAAGTATCTAGAAGATCCTTGAAAAAGTAACGAAAATCGAAGAAACGGTTAATTAGAAGACTAAACCTAATAAAACCCACACTTATATAAGGGCGCTTTAATTAGGAAATATAACTGCTTTAATCCCGAACGTGACCCACGCATATTATATACTTAAGAAGGCGTTTAGGGAGCTTACGATTACAAACACGAACCTAAAGAACAATACCCCTGTAAAGATTATATAAAGGGTTAATTAAAATATTAAGAAGATAGGTGTAATAGTAGTAAAGCTCCTTTAAAAGTCTAATAACGTAATGATTACATTTAAAGAAGATAAATAGAAATAATATAATAACCCTAATAACGAAAGCTAGGTATATTAAGCTTTAAAAAAGGGAGCGGTCCTTAAGTAACATACTTACGCAGTGTTAATAAAAAGATTACGTACCGAACTTATTAACAGCTATAACTTTACAATAAACGAAGGCTAGATAATAAAAGACCTTAACGCCTATAATAACATGCAGATTAGCAAAATCAACCACAGGTAAAGCCGTAAATAACCTAACGGCAAACCAAACCCTACCATGCAGCTCATTATCGAAATATATAACTTAGAAGACACTATCAGCCTAATTAAGAAAGGCATAATTATAAAGTGTAAGCACTTCCCTTATAAGCGTTATAAAGGTAAAATAAAAGCGACTTAATACTTTAACTGCGGTAAATAAAGATATAAAGTAAAGTTCTGTAAAGAGATACTACGCTACTTACTATACGTAAGAGCACTGTACGCAAACAGTATAAAGGTTAATAAATAAAAAGTAACCTGCCTAATAAAACTAAAGCTAGAATAATATAAGCTAGTATATGTTAACTGTAACGGTAACTACTTAGCTTTCCATAAGAACTGCTATATGGTAAAGGAGTACTGTAAGCGTGCTAAAGCGATTTTCCTTAACAGAGCTATAATATATAAAAAACTATATAAGGAAAGGAATAAGCAGAACCTAAACTTCACCCTTATTACTAAGCGTAAACGCATTACAGCTAACCAGTTTACAGTCACACGGGGATACGGAAACTAGGTAGCTAATAAGAGAAAACAAATCCTACAGGTTAAGGTAAGGAGACTTAATCTCTTAAAGAAAGTAAAAATACTTAACAGTAACAGCATCACATAATATATAAAGCTACTAAGCCTTAACAGCGCCCTAAAGACTATACTGACCTTACCTAAATAACAGCTCATAAAAGCCCTAGTAAGACTAACAGTAACTATTAATAAAGTCTAATAACCCCTATCATTAGCTATATTACCACTTACAGACAGCCCCTTACAAAACAGTTAATAAAGTTAAAAATATTATACTGGAATATTGATAATAAGGACGTGAGACTTAATAAAACGCTGGAAACACAGAGTGATTATAACCTAATAACGATATAAGAACCACCTTAAAGCCAATTTACCAACACTTTAAAATGTAGAAGAGGAGGGAAATTTAGCATAATCTATTACAGCGGGAGGGTAGTGCTATACGTTAGTAAATGGCTCGCTAATATAACGTAAACTATAAACTCTAACCTAAACTAAGCGTTAATAACATTCAGTTACAGAGAGGAAACTATTACAGTTTACTTAATCTATATACCAAATAAGAAACCGGACAACTAAGTCATCCCTTTAACTAAAATCAGAGCGAAAACACCCTAAGGGAGAGTAGTTATAATAAGCGACTTTAACGTATATAACCTAGCATAAGATAAAGAGGGACGTAGAAGCCCTAAGGTTAAGCCGTTAGTAAAGCTAGCGGAAGACTAGGACCTAACGCTAAGGACCCCTTTCAGGGAATTAACATAACTTAAACGCAGAAATAAAGAAAAAAACAGCATAATAAACTATATATAAGCATCCTATACGCTAGGTGTTAATTACCTAAGTGCGGAGAGTATAGTCAGGTCAGACTATATACCGCAAGCAGTTAAGATTAACGATACACTAGTAAAATAAAAAGAAGGAGAGGAAGGCTATAGCTATAAAATAATAAACACTGTAATAGCTACAATAATAGTAAAACACCTCACAATACCAGCCAGCATAATTAACATCTACAAACTGGAAGAAGCTTTTAAAATACTGTCAGAAGAGCTCCTGCGCATCACAGACATTACAGTACCTAGAAGGAAACCGAACACAGGGACCACAGCGTTATAATAGGATAACGAAACAAAAAGAGCTGTAAAAGATGTAAAGAAAGTGGAAAGGACATGGAGAACGTAACGCTCTTACACCGTAAAAAAGGAGCTAAGGAAAGCCGAGAGGTATAAAGATAAGGTAATCAGTAAGGTGTAAATAAGGTGTTAGTAAAGCTCCCTTAATAAGACAGCAATTAATAAGGACCTAAAAGAAATGTGGAATATCAAACGCTAGGCTAGATTACACAGTTACTAACCCCCTAAACCACTAGTTATTCCAGCACTGCAAGCTATAAAAGACATTACACCTAACAGACCTTAAATAACCATCACTTATATTAAAAAGATAAGAGAACTTAGTAAACGCTTCTTCCTTATACTAAAAGCAGACCTCTCAAAACTTAAAGACCTTAACTGGAGAGTAGGCTCCTTCTTAGAGATTATACTAATAGACTAGAAGGTAAAGGACTTAGACGTAAAAGAGGTTATTTGGAAAGTAAGTACTTTAAAAGCGCTAGGATTAGATAGGATCTTTAACAGCCTCTTAAAGACCTGTAATAAGGATAGAAAACTATCGGCTATCTTAATAAAGATTATACAAATAAGCTTTAACCTTAGTTATTACCTAAAGCGTTAGCACATTACACACATTATAATATTATTAAAACTAGGGAAATCGATTAATAACAAGAAATATACTAGAGTATACCACCCTGTAACGCTACTAAACGTAATAAAGAAGATTGTTAAAGCCATCTTAATAAAGAGGATCTTTACTGTAGCAGAAACGGCCCACGTACTCTCTAACCTCCAGTTTAGATTTAAAAAGAAAAGAGCGACAGATATAGCTATTTAAGCTATTATTAACAGCATTCACATAGTATAGTCGCGTAAAGCCTACACCTTATTACTATAGTTAAATATTATTAAAGCGTTTAATAAAGTGGATTAGAACTAGCTGTTTACCACGTTAAGAGACCTAAGGTTTAAAAGAAAGCTTATCCTCTAACTAATTAACTATATATATAAAAGAACAGCTTAGTTACTATTCGATAATAAGTTATCAGCACCGTAAGACATCACCTAAAGGATCCCCTAAAGATCCCCCCTATTAGTAATCCTCTTTATCCTTTTTATTAATACACTGTATAAAAAGCTAAAACATATTAAAGGCCTAATTACACTAGGTTTTACGGACGATATAAACCTTTAAACCTTCACACATAACACACCATCATACTGTAAGATCCTTAAAGCCGTGTATAAGATCTATAAGGAATAGGTAAAGGAAAAGGGGATAACGTTTAACCTAAAGAAAAGCAAACTTATTCACTTTTTGTAAATAAGGCGCTTATAAACCGAAAAAGTAAAGATTTTAAGAGAAAACCACTTAAAACTAACGTTAATAAAGTCAGTTAGGTTTTTAAGAGTCTAGCTTAATAGAAAGCTTAATTAGAAAGCTTACTAAAAGAGGATTATTAGAAAAATAGAAACTTAAACCCTCGTATTAACTTAACTTATAGGGAAAATGTAAGGAGTGTAAGCCGTCCGCGCTTAACAAATTTATACTAAAGTTATTAAAAGTATCCTTACTTACAAAGCGAATATATAATATACGTTAACGAAGCTAAGAGGATTAGTAAAAGAGATAGTTAAAAAGCTGGAAACTACTTAAACATAGTACTTACAGATCGTATTTAAAGCGTATAAAACGACCCCAGTAAGGAACCTAAAGTTAAAAGCTTAAGTCTTACCACTTAACATTTACCTAAATTAATAAATAGTAAAAGTTAAGCAGCAACTTAAATATATAAGGATTGTAAAGCTTTTACGTAACATTAATAAGAAGATAACTAAATAAGTAAAATAAAGATAGGGCGTAACAGCACACGCCCCTTTAATGAACAGTGGTTTAACAAAAACCGTGTGGGTAAAAGACTAGCTAGGGCTTATACTGAGAAAAGCGGAAAACCTAGACTAAAAGAAGTAGATAGATTATAATCTTAATATCTCTACCTTTTATAATTAGAAGGAAAGACAACGAAAAAAAAGGTATAAGACGTTTATATACCGTAATTATATCGTTACTGTAACAGATATATATAACTTTAATAAAAGTAAGATATTACTTTAACTTTATTAAAAACTTATAAAAGCTTAAAGCTTTATCTTTACGTAAGTTAAAATAAAGAAGATTAACCTAAACGCTTTCCTTTACTAAAGAAAGATCCCTAAGGTAGTGTTACCCTAATACTAATACGGTATTACCCTAGAAACGGCAGTATACATAATCTTAAGGTGCTTAAAGTATAATAAAAGCAGCTTATATAGTATTTAGCTTTATAACTAGTAAGACTTAAGAGTAAGGTTATTACACTTAGTAAACGTAACGATTATTACTAATTAGACTATAGAAATTAAAAGGTTAGACGAATATAGCTTAGTTAAGATACTTAATGATAACGGGAGAGGCTTAAGCAGACCGTTACTAAATTACACTAACCTTAATAACATATAAGGTACGAAAAAGAAGAAAATACTAAAACGTTAACTTAGATTATAAATAATACAGTAAAGGACTTAACTTAGAAAATAAGATAGTAAATAATATTAAAAGATAATTATATAATTAAAGACTTAAATTATAAATATACTATAAACGTATTATAAACATACTGTAAATAACCCTTATATTATTATACACTAATTAAATATAACCACTATTATTAACTTAAAGACTGTTAAGAAGAAGATAGTTCTAATCCTAAGTGTTATTAATAGTAACTTATAATAACAGTTAACAGTAAACGAATTATAAATAAACCGTAATTAATATATACTTACGTCTTAATTAACTTACTATTAAATAATCTAACCCTTTAAATTAGTAAGACTATTAAGTATAGTTAAATAACGTTAGATAAAGTCTAAACGTATCTTAAGACATTAAACCTAAATAGGTAAAGTGACATTAACTTATAAGTTACCTATAAGAGTAGTAGGTAAAGGCACTTAAATAGCTTAAATTAACATTACAGGACTGTTACTAAGACTATTATAAATTGTAATAGATAAACCCAAGCTAGAGGGAGTAAAAGGGACGTTTTAACTGCAGCCTAAACGCTTAGCAGCTTATTATTTAGCTATCTTAACATTAAGGCGGAAAGATAACTAAACCTACTAAACTGTATTAAACTAATTAATTAACTATCACACTATTAGTAACCTATATATAACTTAATAGAAGAAATTACTTATATCTCAGTAAACTAAAGTAGCAGTTAGCTTATAAAACGCACAGATTACTATAATGGTAACATAACACTCTAAAGTGTAGGTAAAGCCCAGACCTTAAACAGTTTAACAGACAGTAAACAGAGCGTAAGTAACATAAGAACTTACTATATAAAGATAATTACTATAACCGTCACTACACTTCTAGTAATAAGTTAAGTTTACAATTAATTAGTAAATGCCCTACAAACAGTAAAAGTAATTACTTACTCTTAATAGGATAACACTTATAATAATCTAAGGGGGAGTCTAGATAAATACAGTTATTTAACGAGTTAATATAAGCTAAGTAAGGTAACTTATTAACATTATTACTAATAACATATTAGCGACACGATAAAGAGGGGATAACGCAGATAACTAACAGGGTGTTAATAAGGTAGTTACAGGCGGTAGTAATAAGAGAGTCGTAACTAAAACTACTAAAGTTACGCTCGTAAGGGCTTAGGATGGACATAATAACAGCAGAAGTGAGTAAGTGAGGGTATAAAGAGGCGATTACAGGGCGTGTAAGGCTTAAAGCTTAGGAGGAGGAAGTTAGTGGTTAAAGGAAGAAAAGTTTTAAAGGAAAGCTAAAGAGGAAGGAAGAATTTAAAAAGGTTAGAGAGTAGAGCCATAAGAACTGTAAAGGCTAGCTAGCCTTAATAAAAAGGTTAGATAGAAGCTATAAGGCTACTAGAGGAAGTATATAGAGGTTAGCTGGCTACGCTAGTAACCTTAAACGGAAGGAACGAAGTGATATTAGCCTAAAGGAAGTGAGTTAGCAGCAGGGTAGGCAAAAAATGACTTGCAAGTCATTTATAAGTCACACTTTAAATTAATATAATAAATGAATTACTTAAGTTAAAAATGTAAACTGTACCGTTATTTATAGTATATAAATCAAACAAAAATATAACATAACTTATACGTCCTAGAAAAATTTATTAGGGAAGGAAATTATGATAAGTCACTAATTTTCCAAATGACTTAAGTCATTTATGATTTTAAATAACTTAATAAGGTTTTCTTATGTAATAAATTTTTTTACGAGGTATAAGTTACGTTATATTTTTCTTTGATTTATTTCCTATAAATAACTGTACAGTTTATATTTTTAACTTAAGTAATTCATTTATTATATCAATTTAAAGTGTGACATATAAATGACTTGTAAGTCATTTTTTGCCTACCCTGGTTAGCAGAGCGTAGAACCGAAAGTTATAACGAATAAAAAACCATAAACTAGTAATAGCTAAAGCAGTACGAAGAAAACCAGACTAAAAAGGGGAGACATTACAGAGTTACCCTTAAGCCGTTAACGCCTCGGTCCTAGTCGAACCCCGGGGAGCTGCCCCGGGCCGAAAGGGTCTCCCTTTCTACCCCGGACGAAAAAGGAGGTAACGTAAGACCTCTAAGCCATCACGGCCAAAGGGCGTAAGCGCAGCAGAACTGAGAACGACCCACTCACGCCCCCATCTTACTTATAACACACGCCAGCATAAGGTATTAACCCTATGACCTGTCACCACGTTTAGTAATCAAGACCAAACCACATGTATTTCAGTAGGATAAACAGAAGAGTGGGCGGGGTGGAAACGCCCCAACCACGCCCCGACAGTAGATAGTTAGCAGTAGAGGGACCGCTTGCCCTCACAGGCGGAGCTTTCAGCTCCTACGGTGTAAGACAAATAATTATTTTATTCTTTATATTAATTAATTAATTAATTAATTATTATTTTTAAATAGTAATTATTTAATTCAATTATACTATTAGTACTTTTATAGTATAAATATTATACCACTATTATTATTTATTTATTTTACTATTATTAGGAATTATTCTGATATTTGGACCCACTTTTATTAAATGACTTAAGTCAGACTTAACTAACTTACAAGTCAGGCTAGTCTTATCTAACTTAAGTCACAGCCGTGACTTAACTAGTGCCAAGGCTAGTTAAGTTAATTAAGTCAAGTCTGACTTAAGTCGCTGCCTTAACTTGACTTAACTTGACTTAGTTTCAACTCTGTCACGGTGCCGACCAAGAACGTAGTTAATGGACTTGTTATTATGCAAAGGAACTATTTAAAGCAGTAAAGCTACATGCTATTTGGGTAAGTCCACAGGTTAGGTGATACCCGGTTGCACCTCGGCTGCGCCCCAGTCCGGGCGCGGTTCCTAGGCTCCACAGGGCCTGCAGGGGGTTTAGTGCCGTGACAGTACCCCCGGCTTTAAACGGCAATTAACCGCAATTACCAGTTAAGCTGGGTGGTCCCTGCTTGCTTAAGGCTCAGCCCCCCACCCTGCCGTTACTCTATACAGGGTCCCTACATAACCCGTGTGCTAAGAAAAAATTCTCGGCTCCGTTACCGTGCTTCCTTCACCCCACCTCTCTAGTCGTTCCCCAGTTACGTTTCGGATTCTTCTCGTTAATAAACCTCTTCACCTTCCTATTTGTTAATATAATCTTAATTAATCTCGAAATCCCTTCTTTTTAATTAATCGCTTAACTCGACAGTTACAACTTACCTTATCCCCGGTTTTAATTATAGACACTTTCTACCCTAAGACATCTACCCTAGCGAAACCTAAAAGCCGCTTACTTTAGCAGATTAAAGCCGTTAATAAGAAGCTGCGTGAAGAGTGTGAAGTGAGTCCTCCTTACTTATAACCTGGTTATAACCTGTAAGTTAACTGATTGGCATTTTTTTATTTTAGGAGTATATTCCGGCCGGTTCGTTAAGTTATATTAGCTTTAAGTAAGTATTATAATAGAGCAGAAGGTTCTTTATACTGTGAGCTAGCTCAAAGAGGACCCTAATTCATAATTCTTAACTATTATTAAAGATTACTTAAACTTAATGCTAACTAAATAAAGAACCATTACTATTAAAGTCTTTAATAAGGATAAAGGATGAGTTAACTTTAAGACTAAATTTATTAAGATGTATAGAGTATAGGATAAGTAAAAGTAAGCTAAAGACCACTTAAAGAAGTTAGTATTGTTATTTTTAGCAACTGTATACCTATTTGCCTTTAACCGTAACTAATATCAGGTTAACTAAGTTAAGTCTGCCTTAAAGTACCAGATTTATAAAGGATTAAAGGACAATGTTAAGGATAAGCTTTGAAAAAAAGATTGGTATGCGTTTGATTTTAATCAGTATGCTCTAAAAGCTATTATTATTAATAACTAGCTGTTTAAACGGAGATTAGAGAAGAAGGGTTAGTATTAGCGTGGCGCTCCCCTCATAATTAATGGGAGAAACATGCTAAAGCCCTTCTAAGCTAATTACCAGCATCAGAGCACGGCCTACAGCACTCACCCCAGTCTAATAGACATTAGGATAATAAACTAGTAGAATTCACCTAACTGTGAAAAACCTTAGTAGCAGCTGCAATAAAAGCCACTTAGGGACCTGTCTTAAGTTTAATATCTTAACTGCAATAAAAAGGTCATATAGTATAACAATATCCATCCTTAAAGAGAGTTAGTTAGAAATTAATCTTAGACAAGATGAATCACGTTAGGTTTAATTTAGGAGACGTTTACATCCAGATGATAAGTAATAAGGAAAACAGTTCCTAGATACGAATGTCCACGTCAAAAGTTCTGTCCAGGCGTTAAAAACGCCACCACTGTTATTTATATATCACCCTTGATTCTCCTTCTTCTAGCCCTCTTTATATTCATTACCCCCCTCAAATTAAATAGTTTGCTAAATATATTAAGGAATCCTCTTAATCCACGCTTGAATCTGCTGTTACGTTAAATCTCTCCAGTAACGTTCCCATGCTTTAATCAGCTCCTAGCAGCTTTTTAAGGCCCCTTTCTTGGTTGTATATCTCTTTATCGACGACTAACATAGCTTAATCAGGTTCAAATCGGGCGAATTGCCTAGCTAAAGAACTTATCTAACCTGGTGGAGATTGAAGTTTTTGTTCTGAATGTGATAAGCGTGTGCTGGAGCTCCATGCTCTTAAATAATCATCCCAGAGCGATCCTTTTCACACTCCTTCGCAAAGGAAAAAGTTTAGGAAATAGGATTTTCGTTTAATATCGATATTAATCAATCCCGCCTTTAGATCCTCAAGCTAATTTACCATTCTTTTTATTCCATTTCCATTGTGGTTTTCGCCCAGGAATTCCCGTTAAAGATAATCGTTATATTCCAGTTTAAAGCTTCCATTCCCTTTCAAAAATTGGCTTAAACTCTTCATTTTATCCTCTTAATATCTTTTTCACTTTGCTCTTTTTCATTCTTTATTTCCGGAAACTAATAATAACAGGGGCTCTTTTTATCGTATAAAAAAACCTTAAAATATAAACTTAAAATATCCTTTCTACCATTCACGAATAGCGTTTCTGTGACGACTCTACAAGCCATCACTTGGGCCGGGGCGGCCCGACAAATCCCCCGCAGAAGGAACAGTGTAAGAGAATAGTACACAGAGGACTACATACTGAGCCAGTGGTGTAAAGACCCAAAGCCCCTACAACTAATCGTTAAGTGATCACTCTGATCTCACTAAGAGCACAGTGATTACAGTGAGCAGCAGCGTTCTAATCACTCTAATCACTCCTCGTGCTAAGAGAGCACAGTAATCAAGGTATAAAGTACCTCTTAGTTAGCTAATATCAATAGTTATTATCATAACTATAATAGCTGTAAGAGACTCTTAGTTCCTCATACTAATATTACATTATTCATTTATATCTTACTATTTAGACTTCCCTCTATATATTATAATAACAGTAACCTACAGTGACAGTGTACTCTCGTCTAGGAGTGTTAACTTAATAAGCCATTTTTAAATCACCCTTTAAGCTTAGCGTCCTGCTACACGCTCTGTCTTATCTTATCCAGTTTCCCCTTAAGCCCTTATTAAGAGCGGGTTATAACATGATACTAGCGTCTTCAACCAAACGCTGTTTATTAAACTCCTAAACACCACCTTCCTCCTAATTAATATATTAACCTCTGGAAAAGGCAAAAAACTTAAGGAAACATAAGCACAGCCTTAAACTCTTACTGTTAATAAGTTAGCTAAACGATTAGAAAAGTTAAACCTTAACTAACAGGGACTAGTTAAGGAACTTAATAAAACTTTCCCCGGAGATATTTAAAAGCTGTATCGGCTTTATTAAGAAACTCTAAACATAACTTAACGTAATCAAAATAGAGAATAACAACCTTAAAGGCTCCCAGAAGAAGCAGGTGAAGCTTCCCCTACCCTCGCACTCCAAGGGAGACTTTGCTTAGTTAGAGTCTTACCCTAGTCTTATTGATATTAATATAACGAACCAACGTTTATTAAAGAAGAAGTCTCCTCTTTAGAACTAGAAGGAAAAGCCTTCCCGTAACATATTAAAAACTAAGTGTTTTAACTGTTATAAAATAAGCTATATGGCTAGGGAGTATAAGGTACTTAAGAAGTTCAGTTACAAACCGGTTATTAAATTAAGGCACGTCCGCTTTATTAAAAGAGATATATATGTACATATAACGTATAATAAAGTAAACAACTCATATATAGATAAGTGCGATATAGGAGATAAAGACTAGGAAATAGTCTATCTTATCTTAAGGACTGTAAAGTTAGCCATAAAGGTGCAGGTCGCTGCAGACCGATTTTAAAGTAAAAACTCTAAGGAATTAAAGGTGTAGGTTGATAAAGACCGACTCTAAAGGGAGAAATATAACAAAGTTATAAAGGGATTCAAGAGGCTTAACTTAAAAGCGACTTAACTAAGAGAATCTTAAAAAGACCCTAATTCTAATATTACGAAGATAATAGAAACAGTAAAAGAGCTAATAAACTAAGCTGCTAAGGAGGTAAAGCAGTCCTTAAAAAGCTAAGAAGCTTAAACTGTAAGAATCAAGCTAGGGAAACAGAAGCTCTTTTCCACTATAACACCTAAGGTTCTCAAATACTTCAAACACACTAAGTGTATTAAAACTCTCACCAGTCTCAAGGAAGGATAACTTAACTAGTTACTACAAATGAAGGATAAAGTACCTAGGACTGGGATAGTTAAGGTTCCTTAAGAGGGACCTGGGCTCGCCTAGGGAAGCGAAAAGCAAAAGCTACACGCTCTTTAACACTCCTATTAAGGTTGAAAAAAGGATTAATGTGAAGGAAATTCGCTACCAAATGACTATAATTCTCCCTTCTACCCCAGAAGCAAAGAGCTGGCTCGTTGTTTACCCCTGTTTCTTTCACACTGCAGTATTAGCCAAATTTCAGAGGCTTGGTTTTCTGGACTATTTTGAATCCACTTCAGCCCTGCCAAACAACATTTGTGCTTATGATAATTCCAGTGGAAAATGAATGGCCTGTTTGGTTGGATTTTCCACATGCGGCTGAGTGGATGGAGGTTGGAGAGTTTGAAATAGAACAAGTAAGCTTATATATTCTTATCATTATCATGTATTATTATTCTATTATATTAATTACTATTAATAGATCCACTTTATAACCCTACCTGAACGGCCTTAGGACTGTCAACCCACATATTTTTTACTAGTTCCGCAAATACATAACCCCAAGTGGTATAGAAATTCGTACTATTCAGGCCAGTTTACACCAATTCCAGTCTTTCCACAAGATCCAACCAACCACCACTTGAAGCTCATAACAAGCCAGTTTTTGCGCTGGATTGGCTTGAACAGAGTGGCTTCCATCACTAAAAGAACCACTTATTTCAAAAAAAAGTGGTGATTTTACGGCTTTATCTGAATTAGATGATGATACCATGAATTTCCTCTTTATGGCTACTAATAGCCAGTTTTCTAAGCCTACTTACTGTGGTGGTGGTGGTTTAACAACCAGAACTCGGTTTTTCAGCTGTTTTTGTAATAGGAAGGAGCGGTGGATTAACGAACTGGTCAAAAGCGTGGAAAACCACCCTGAGCTGTGGTCATTTTTTACGGAGGGGGTACTGGATTTGGGAGGGGTTAGGTTTGAGTATTTGTGTTAGCTTTATTCATTGTTTTGTATCTTGTTTTATTTCTTATTTTGTTTTTTGTTTTATTTCTTATTTAGTTCATTGCTATATTTATTACTTTGTTTCCTATTTGTCTATTAGTCGGTTCATTACTTTATTTATATTGCTGGTTTACATTCTATTCCAAATTAAAGCCTTAATTGTTATTTTAAAATCTTTACGCCTTAATAGTATAATTAAAGCTTTAATTACTATTATAAAACCTTTACGCTTTAATAATGGAATTAGGGCCTTTACGCTTTAGTAATGGAATTAGGTCCTTAATTACTATTTTATTGCTTTATGCTTTATGTTTTAATTGCTTTTTAAAAGCCTTTTATTCTATTGTTTTAGAGTTTAATATAACAATGCGTTACGAACTAAGCCCTAGTATATAAGAAAACTGCCGCCCCAACATTACAAAGCCTTCTTCTTCTTTCAGAATAAAATTCAAAAATTTATCTATTTGCCTTATTCCGTTCTATTATTATTAACTGGTCTAATAATTATACATTATTATATATATTCTTTAACTTATTATTACCTTTATTATGATAATTATCCTAATAAATGACATTACAATCTTTTAATTATTCTTCTATTTATTTATATAATAGATTATTTATATTTCGTTTTATTATGATTTCATTCTTTATATTAATTAATTAATTATTACTTTTCAATAGTAATTATTTAATTTAAGTATATTATAGTACTTTTTAGTATAAAAATATATACTACTATTGTTATTTATTTATTTTACTACTATTAGGAATTATTTTAATATATGGACCCACTTTTATTAAATGACTTAAGTCAGACTTGACTAACTTGCAAGTCAAGCAGTCTGACTCAAGTCACGGCTGTGACTTGACTTGACTTGACTTAATTCCAACCCTGCTTGTTAGGAAAGAGGATTACTTAACCGCTACTTAGTTATAACATGTTCTATTTACCTTAAAGGAAAGGTTAAAGTGTAGTAGAAATAAGTGGATTACAGATAGATTTAAGAGTAAGAGGAGTTAACTAGAATCTAATCCTGTAAAGCATATAATCAGCTTATTAAAGACTTATAAAATATTATCCTATTTAAAGTTAATTAGACCTTAAAACGCGAAAACCTAGGAAAGATTAACTGTTAAGTCTATTAAAGTTACTTGTTTTTCCAAAAAAAAGAAAAAGTTGGGAAAAGGTTACTAAGCCTCTGTAAAGCTTGTAAACTAGTAGTTCGCTAGCTAGTAAAAATCATAAGAAGAAGGAGAGGTATTTAAAGGTTAGGTTAGATAAGACTTTAAGGACAGATAATCGCTATAACTCAAATGTAGAAAGAGTATAAGCATTACTCTGTTTATGTTAACTTAATAGACGGAAAAGGGAGGCCGTTTAAGGCAAAAGCAGTAATTAATAGCGGGAGTGTTTCGAACCTAATGTACCCTACACTAATTAACTAAAGGAAACTTCCTAATGAGAGGTAAAAGAAGGTTATTCCCATTGAAAATAGAGAAGGAGGCTTATGCTAATATAATAACGGAAAAGTTACCTTATTACTTACTATTCTTAATTAAAGTGGACAGGGACGAGTAAGAACTAGACTTTAACGTTATACTAATAGTAGGGTATATTATAATACTAGGCTTACTTCAATTAAAAAAGTATAACCCTGTAATTATTTAAAGAAGTGGTTACTGTACCTTTAATAAGTTCTCTAAGTGTGATCACTGTTTAGAAAAAGCTTACAGAGCATTAGACCACTTTACAGATATATAAAGTATTTAGAAGCGTACTAAGCTTTCAGAACTAAGCACGGTCTAGGTTAGGTTTATTAAGACAGTTAAAGAACTAGAGAGCTTACTGTATAACTTAAATATTCATTTAGAAAGTGGAAAGAAGTAAGAAGTTAATCTATAGATAAGGAAAGAAGTTAATTTATTTAAAGTACCTGCAGAATATAAGAAGTTCACCCTGTTTTGAAAAAAGATACTGTAATTATTGGACTACTGACTATAAGATTACGAAATTGAGCTAAAACCAGGAGTAAAGCTCTGCAGCTTCTAGCCTTATCACTTAAACATTTAGTAAGCTGAAGCCCTAAGGGAGTATATTAATGAAAACCTAAAGAACAGATTTATCGTGGAGTCCTAGTCCCTAGCAGGGTACCTAGTGCTGTTTGTCCTAAAGAAGGCAGATGGTAAACTTCATATAATTATTAATTACCAAACGTTAAATGAGGATACGATTAAGAACCGTTATTTATTACTGCTTATTATTAAGATATGAGAACGGATTATTAAAACGAATTAGTTCTCCAGCTTTAACTTCCTTATAGGATTTAATTACATTAAAGTGAAGGAAGAGGATAAGTATAAGACAGCTTTCTAAACTCGTAACAGGTATTACTAATATTATACTATACTTATAAGATTAATAAATACCCTTACGACTTTTTAAAACCTTATTAACAGTATTCTCCACCCCTTCCTCGATAAGTTTATCTTTATATATTTAAATAATGTTCTAATCTATTCCAAAACTTTAAAAGAACACTGAAAGTATATATAATAAGTTCTAATAGCTGTTAAAAAAGTAAAGCTAACAGTAAACCTAAAAAAGAGCTACTTCCACGTTTAAGAGTTAAACTATTTAAAGTTTAAAGTAACCTTTAGAAAGTTTAAAATGTAACTAAAGAAGACAGTGGTAATTAGTGATTAACTTACTTAAAAGAACTAAAAGGAGTTATAAGCCTTTATCAGCTTTATAAACTTTTATAAGTGTTTTATTAAGTACTTTACGAAGATTATAAGAATACTCCACGAACTTACAGGTGAAGGAAAGTTATTTAAGTAGATTAATAGATAATAAAAGGTGTTTAAAGACCTTAAACACGCCTTCGTTACAGCACCAGTCTTAACACTCCTTAATTTCTTAAAACCTTTTTAATTCGAGATAGATTCCTTAGAATTCGTAATTAGTAAAGAACTTAATTAAGTTTAAGATAATAAAAAAGGCTATTTAATTACCTCTTTATTGAAAGGGATTTAAAACCTAACTTTATAATACTTAATTTATAATAAAGAACTAATAACGATTATTCAGTATTTTACTAAGTAAGTACCGTACCTAAGCAGTATAAAGGAGCCGGTTTAAGTCGTTTCAGACTATAATAACTTCTGGTACTTTCTGATAAAGGAACTTAACCCTTAACAGGTATAATAGGCAGAATTAATAGCTTTATTTTACTTCTAAATCTATTACGTTAAAGGGAAAGATAATGAGTAAGTTAACGCTCTTAGCTGGAGACAGGACTATAAGGATGTTAACCTAATCCTGGTCCCTGTTACTGTGTTTAATGAAGTTAAGAACAGCATGTTAGAACATACTTTATAAGTATTAGATAACTAGATATTAAAATAAACCATTAGTATTTATATACACTTATAAATAAAGCATAATATCTATTAGTAATAATAAGACTTTTAAGTAAGAAAGTTAACAGAAGGTACTTGTAAGTATAACTGCCCTTTAGAAGACTTCTTAAGGCACCTGTAGGAATATAGTATAAAGTGCTATATATACCTTAATCACAATAAAATTAGTTATTAATAAGAACTATTACGGATGTCCCTTTCAAAAGTTTTACGCAGTGCCAAGCCAGCCAAGCAAGCTACGCCTTGTTAATTACATGCTAGAAATCTAGCTCAACTACCTCCTTTTTCCGGCCCTCTTTATATTCGTTACCTCCTTCACATCTTATCATCTGTTATATATGCTCCATAATCCTTTTAATCTAAGCCTGAATACGCTCCTGCGTAACGTTTTCCTTCCAGAAATGCTCCCAGGCTCGTATAGCCTCTGCTCTGCTCTTTAGAGCTCCCTTTTTAATAATTTCTCTCTTCATAAACATCCAACAAGGCTCAATCATATTAAGATCAGGTGAGTTACCTAGCTAAAGGAGACGACATACCTAATATATATCATATATATGCTGTTAAGCATAGTGAGCGTATAAGGGAGCGCTATCTTTCTAAACAAGCGCCTTCGGCCTTAAACTTTTCGCAAAAGGAATTAACTTCGGTATAATGATCTTCGTTTGGTATCGATACCAATCAATACCCCCTTTTAACTTCCAAATAAGCTTACCGTTCTTTTTATTCTACCGCCACTAAGGTTTTCGCCTTAGTTTTATCTTTCAAGAAAGCCTATTAATCTTCTAAAACTCCCACTTGTCACGTATTATAAGTTCTAATAACCGATTCCACTCCTTAAGGTCCTTCTCAGCTTGTTCTTTTTCAGCCTTCGTTTCGGGAACCCAGCAGTGGTAAGGACCCTTCTGATCATAAGAAAAACAATCCCAGAACATAAATTTCGAATATCCCTTCTATCTTTTACAAATACAACTCCTTAAAAAACGTTTATTAGCTTTCCTCCATATACAATATCCTCCCTAGCGATAAAGTAAAACAACAGAAGTCTCATCAGACCAGATAATCCATTTCTAATCCTCTAAAGTCTAATCTTTATAAGCAATACACTAACGTAATCTACAGGGTTTCCGGCCACCCAGGCTTTCTGGCCACATGCGGCATAGCATCCCCACTTTCATTTCCACTGTGGCTTCAAAAAAGAAGAAAAGAAAAACTATGGTAACAGAACCAAAACAACAACACCAAACCTTTGGTGATTCCTTCTTTTCTTCCTGATTCTGAATTGCCATCATCGCAGTAATTGGACGGTACTATTTTTTCCGCGTTTAAATCGCTTTATTTCGTCAAGAATCACGACTTTCGGAACCGATCCATTTCTAAGACACCCTCCCTACCCACACGGCCTACCAAACCGAAAATGAACGCTATGCAGCACCCTATCCCCCCTCCGAGCGGCCTGGAAGTGACTTCCTTTACCCAGTACGTTACTAAGCCCCCTAAGTACTGAAAGGAGAACGTTCTGAAGGCTTAGAAGGCGATTAGAAGCTGCCCCTTTAACCCCACGAAAGAAGACCGACTTTAGAACGCCTTAGTGGCAATTACTAACAACGGGCTAAGCCTTTAAGAAGCTACAAAGCTATACGGTATTTACTAAAGTACTTTAATAGATAGAAAGAGTGGGAAATTACCGTTAAAAGCCTCGAAATAACACTTATAATAGTTAACTGTATAAGAGGAGGAGTCTATTATTAACACCATCTACTAGCTTGATGCCTGGGGTTAGCCGATAACTGTTATGGCGATTAACTAGTTAGCTACGGAACTTCTTATTAAAAGGGGGGATATGGTACTTATTAGCTGTAACTAGTACTATAATTTCCTACACTGTTACCCTGAACGGCGAACATACTGCTTGTGTGCGTTTAATTAGGCTTAGTTGTAATACTATAGACCAGAAGACCTTAAAGCACTAGTTTAACCTGTATAACACTTAGAAGCTTCTGTATTCAGTTACTGATAACGATACCTATAATATAGATAAGAAGAGCTGTATAAAAGGGGTTAATAATACGTTTACAGTTATCGTTCCACATAAGGAAGTAAAGTTATTCTTAAACTGATTAAGTAATTGTAAGTAAGTCTCTATGATAGAAGTTATCTCTGTAAACGGTTTCCTCTTCCTAGCGTTCGTTATCTTTAAAGATATTAAAATTTAACACGACTAGGTTAACAATACTATCAATCCCTCCTTTACTGTTTAACCCTCTCTAAACAGTTAGACCGACTAAGTTATTACCTTAAAATAGCTGTATTACTTTAATAAGTATACTTAAAGCTGTACACGTGGAGAATACCAGCTCCTTATCCTTAACAGCTACTTAAGCTATAAATCGTAACTTTTTACCTTCCTCCTTATTTTACACACTTACTCTAGCCCCTAGATGTAGGAGTCTTTAGCCTATTAGCAAAGCGATACAGGGCTTTAGTTAGTAAGGGGGCACTGTTCGGAGCGTAGCGTATCACTAACCTTTAATTCCTTCAAATCTACTAAAAGGCTAAGGGGGAGATACATCACAATATTACTTATACTTAAAGGGGGGCAGGGCTTATACCTCTAAACCCCTAGAAGGTACTAGATAAGGTAGTAAAAGCCTAAAAGGTACCTTAGGAGGTATTAGACCACTCTGCTACTACCCTTACCTTACAAACTAAAGTAAATTAAGCTATTACTTCCCTAAACGCTTTTACTACCTCCTTAAAGCAAAGCGTTACTCTTATATACTAGGTGTGCCTTAAGGCTATAGCTAAGATACAGGTCACTCAGGCACTAAACCAGAAGCTGGTCAACAAAAGCAAGAACGTCCAGAGGAAGGCTACACGTAAGCACTATGGAGAGGCGAGGGTTCTAACCGTTAAGGAGGCCTTGAAACTGCGCGAGGAGAGGCAAGAAAAAGAGGATACTGAACTGGCTGCTAAGGCTTAAAGGGCTGCGTTATTCGGCAAAGGAAAGTTTGCAAAGATAATATGGAAGGAGATGCCTGTTACGTATGACTACTTTGCTTAATAGGGGTAAGTAATAGGGGTAAGGAGGTTATAGTTCTGTTGGTTTCTAAAGGCGTAGTACGCGTGTAGATTACTATTAACTATTTGGATTTATTCTATCTACGCGTAAATTGATTATTTAAAGGCTGTTTGTTCAAACGGAGGCATTTGCACCAGTTTGGCCAAATAATTGGTGTAGTTTATGGTGTGGTGGAAGGCCATTTGGTGGCTGAAGCTAACCCCAAATAGGTGGCCGGAAACCCTGTGGATTACGTTATTTAAGACGATCCTTCCTCATCTTCTTCGTTAACCTAAGCTTCCTTATTGGTTTCGTTTTCTTGAACCCTGCTTTCCTAAGTATCCTTTAAATTGTAATAGCTAAGATATCGATGCCCTCGGCACTGAATTTGCCTGCTAGATTAGCGTAATTCATTTCGCGCCGTACCGATTTTTACGCACCTTCGCGATGACTTTCTTGATATTCTTAGGGGTCTGTTTTTAGGGACGGCTGGAGCAAGGGGCATCTTAAACCCATTCATCTTTAATGACTAAAGGCCGTACATTTAGATCAAACCCCCGCTTAATGGCTTTGGCGTAGATACGATTAACAGAGCTGATAGAGATCCCGGTCTTTGCAAAGATGTCCGCTAAAGAAAGGCTAACAACAGGAGATTTAAGGGTAATAATAAGCGCGTGTATCGAGATCTCTATGTTTAGTGCTATGATAATGATCTTGGTGTTTGTTATGATGTGGAAGTAGGGTTAAGGGGTAAGATTACGTGGTATAATTGTAGTAATCAGCATGTAACTAACGAGGCGTGGTTTGCTTAGCTAGCTTGGCACTACGTAAAACTTTTGAAAAGGACATCTATATTAGAAGGTATAGACAGCACGCATAAACTAAGAGTAAAACTCTAGTATTAAGAGAAACTATACATTTATAATTTAGATAAATAAAAGAAGTATATCTAATAAGTCTATAAGTCTTAACTTAGAAGATATATAAGTAAAGTTAAGACACTTACTTAAGCTTAATAAATATACACCTTCCTTAAAATAAAGAAGTTAGTTAAGGAAGTAGTTAATAACTGTAATATCTATTACTAAAAGTAGAACTGACATTATAAGCCTTATAGGCTCCTTGAACTACTTCTTATACTATAGACGTTATAAAGCTTTATCTTACTTAACTTTATTACTAAGATACTTAAGTATACCTTTAGCTAGATAATATTATTATAGATTAAGATAAGCTGATTATGTCGAAATTCTAATAAGGATTAATGTAAAGAATAGGTATTAAAAGTAAGCTTTTAACAACTTTCCACCTGTAAATAGATAGCTAAATAGAATAAGTTAACTAGATATTTATAATGTATCTCTAAGCTTACATTAACTTTAAATAAGATAATTAACTTAAGTTATTACTAACAGTATAGATAACCTATAATATAACGTTAATTAAGTTAACAGGTATATTACTATTCTTTATAAATTACAGTAAGGAGCCTGAACTCTGCTAAAGCCTACTAACTAACACCCCTTAAGCTAAAGTCCGTGCAGACTAGATGTAAGAACGATATAACTACTTACAAGCCGAACTTAAGTTTATATATAAACAGATAAAGAGATTTACTAATAAATACTAAACTGAGTAATTAATACTTAAAGAAGGACCTTATTATAATAGTAAATAAGTTAAAGAACTGACTTTTTAAGAGGGAGATTACGTTTACCTTTTTTACGAAACTTATATTCGAAACAACTTAGTAAAAAGCTTAACTTTAAAAGGTACAGTCTGTTCTAAATTAGAAAAAAGGCTGTTACTTTTAATTATAAACTTAACTTGCTTGTTAGTATAAAGGTACAGATTAAGGTTTTTCATGTCTTACTATTAGAATCTGCCTTAAAAGAAGTTCCTCTAGAAAAGAAGATTAAGATCGATGCTAACGAAGACAAGTACGACGTTAAAGAAGCTATAAATTTATAAAAGGGAAAGAACTCATTTAAATATCTTATTAAGTGGCTAAACTACAGTCCTGGAAGTAACTTATAATAGCCTGTTAAAAATCTTAAGTACTTAAACCTAATTACAGAGTTTTACTGAAAGAATTTAAACTAACTAAAATTAATGATAAGAATTAGAAATAAGATAAGATCTGATATTTAAACTGTTATACTGAAAAGTAAGATTACTGGAAGATCTAAAGCTTAAAAAGCGGCAGGAAACTCCTTAATAAGTATGGAAGGATATTTATTAAAACCTTTAATTAAGATTATAAGGACCTTAGACTTAATAAGGAGGTTAAGCCTCTGGAGTTAATAAGCTCCACACACGAATAGCATATACAGTAATACGGAGTATTAAGAAGTTGTAGACTGGTAGCTTACGGAATAACTTACCCCTTATAGCTAGAGGGTTTACGCTTCACTACGGGCCTAAGGAAGGAGTTAGAAGGCAAAAAGCGAACCGGTATACCTTAAGGTCTCCTAAACCAGTTATATAACGGTGCATAGTAGAAAAACGTATCTACGAGAATAAGCGTTATCGAGAAAATAAGTTAGTATAAAAAGAGAAGTAAAAAAAAGAGCTGCTAAAGGCTTAAAACTAGACTAATTAAGATAATTCCGGTTAATTCTAAACTTATAGCGGAAAGTTCTTATAGGAGTTAAACCTACAACTTCTTACTAACGAAATTTGTAGATAATACGCCTAGGTATTATCATACAGAGAAGCGAAACATAAACGTACTACTATTACGTTAAAGAACTATTTCATTTATTAAAAGAAAGAAGTTACAAACTAAGTCAAGAGGCCGTTACCAGTTAAAGCAACTCCTTAGAGAAAGAACCGACAGGCGTTCCTGCCAGGAACCCCCCCTAGTTAAAAGAAAGAACAGGCTTAGCAGCCAAACACTCCGAACATTCCTCCTCCTACATAATGTTAATCTCGTGTCCAAATACCTCCTCCACACAAGCCTCCAGAACCCGAGATTACACCTCCAGATAAAGAAGCTTTGATAAGGTGTTCTTCTTCTTAACGTTAAAGCGTTTCTTCTCATTAAGCACCTTATAAAGCAGAAAAAGGTCATTATTATAAATATTATAGCTAAAGTTATTTACCTTAACGTAATAGCTATATAACTCGCTTTAACTTATAACCTTACAGGATAAGTTAAGCCTAAGAAGCTTACAGCGAGAGTAACTAACTGGCATTATAATCTTAAAGGTTAGGATAAAAAGCGCGTTCTTACAGCAACAGTCGGTAGAAGAAAGGCAAGGTTTCAGTTACTGTTTCCATATTCTGTTAGCAGGTATAGTTGCAGAAGGAAGGAGTAACTTACGAGAAAAAGTTCTTTATGGGAAAAGAACGTCGAAAGAGGGGAATCGTGTGACGACCTTACAGGCCGCCACTTAAGCCAGCACAGCCCGATAAGTTCCCTACAGACTAAGTAATGCAGAAGGATAATACACACGGTACTGTATATTAAGCTAGGGGCGTAAAGACCTGAAGCCCTTATAACTAATTAGAAGGTGCTCTGTTGCTCTAAGTGTTCTATCACAGAGTAGGAGAGCAGACAGAGTAGTTACCTTGTTTACTCTGTCGCTAAGCTAGGGAGCAGATAAAGTAAGGTATAGAGGTACCTTTTAGTTAGCTAGTATAGATAGTTATTATTTTAACTATAATAGACGTAAGGGACTTCTGGTTCCTTACACTAGTATTTAATTATTTATTTATGTTTAAACTCACATCTGTGTGTTATAACAACAGCGACCTACAGTGACATTAAACCCCCGTCTAAAAGTGCTAGCTTAATAAGCTGTCTTCAGAATGCCCCCTAACCTTTAACGTCCTGCTATACGTTCTGTCTTAACCCACACCAGTCCTCTCAAGGCCTGTGTCAGGTGCAGGTTGTAATAATATGGTAAGGGGAGGAAAAGGGTATCTAGAAGTTTAATAAGCAGTGTTTAAAACTGTAACGCTAATATTATATTACAACTTATACTTAACACAAGCCTTAAGAGGACTAGTGTAGGTTAAAACAAAGCGTATAACAGGACGTTAAAGACTAAGTAGGCGTTTTAAAGACGGCTTATTAAGCTAGTACTCTTAAATAGGAGTTTAATATCACTGTAGGTTATTATTATTATAATACATAGAGGTAAGTCTAAATAGTAAGATATAAATGAATAATAAATACTAGCGTAAGGAAGTAGAAGTCCCTTACGGCTACCGTAGTCATGATAATAACTATCTATACTGGCTAGCTAAAAGATACCTTATACTTTAATCGTGGTGCTATACACCGCGTAAGCACTTAGCATGCTGTGAGCATTTACTTATTAGTCGTAGGAGCTTCGGGTCTTTGCATCCCTAGCCCAGTACACAGCGCCGTGTGCTGTTTTCTCCGCACTGTTCTTTTTTACAGGGGATTTATCGGGCCGCGCCAGCCTAAGTGATAGCCTGCAGGGTTGTCACACTAAGTTAAGAAGCTATAAACCACTATAAGGGTCCTTTTAAAAAAGAAAGTCGTGTAACAGCCGTCTTAGCCAGTAAAAAAGGGTTAATAGCCTAATTATTAGTAAAGGAAGGAGTAGGGGGAGAACTACAGATAATGGAAGAAGGTAAGCCTTCCTCCTTCTCTTAAGACTCCACTCCCTAAGTGAAAAAAGTCTTTACCCACTTATTAAAAAGGCGCTTCCTTTCTTAAACCCCTTAAAGCTCCTAGCTTAGCTGTTTAATTTCCCATAATAACTACCCTTCCTAATCTAATAAAGTGAAGTGTATAGTAAGAGTAATTTAAAGGGAGGGACTAACGTCGTTTCTGTCACATACAGTCTTTAAACAGATATATTTACTATACTAAAAGGAATTATTAGTTTACAGATAAGTTTAAGGAGAGTTAAAAGAAAAACAGTTAATATAAGGTATCCCTTTTTTCCCAAAAATAATCATTATAATATAAGAGAGCGATTTAGTTTTCTACTGCTTTAAAGATAGGTAGAGGGTTTCGTTTTCCTTACTTATAATAATATGGTTAGTTTTAAGAAAAGAGTAAGGGAGAGTTAAGACTAACTTAAGAATTCTTTATGGAAAAGGAACATTAAAGGAGGGGAATTATATAATAACCTTATAAGCTGTCATCTAAGCCAGAGTAGCCTGAAGGAAACTCCACATTTAAGATAGTGTGGAAAATGCAGAGCGTATAGAGGTATATACTAAGCTAGGAGTGTAAAGACCTAAAGCCCTTACGACGAGTTAGGAATGTCCTGACTGGGAACGTCCTATGCCTTAAGATAATAAAGATTAGGATAATGTCCTGGAGTATAATAAGTAAAATGTTAAGACACTTAGACAGTTAATATAAATAGTTATTATCATGCCTATAATGGCTGCGAGGGACTCCAGTTTCCTTATGCTAATATTTAATTATTCATTTATATCCTATTGTTCAGACTCACCTCTATGCATTATAGTGACAATAACCTATAGTGAAATTAAACTCCTATCTAGGAGTGTTAGCTTAATAAGCTGTCTTCGGAACGCCCCTCAGCCTTTGGCGTCCTGCTATACGTTCTGTCTTAACCTGTCCAGTCCTCTCAAGGTTTGTGCCAGATTAAGGTTGTAATAAGATCATACAGTAAAAGATTTTATAAATGTAGAGATATGAGCAGGGTTGGTATTAGTCAACTAATAGTCTAGTCAAGACGTTAACTAAGACTAGACTAAATTATTCTTAGTATAGTCTAGTCAGACTAATTAGTCAAAGAAAAAAGTGGGTCCATTGTAAGTTTTACTTATAATAAAGACTTTAATTGCTAAATAAAAATAAAAATCAGTTGATAATAAATAGTAAAAATTTAATCTATATCATAAAAAACTAATTTAGTAGAAAGAGTAATTAATGAATTATAAACCTAATCCATCTATTCATTTTCTTCTTCTTCTATTATTACAGAGCTCCGAAAATTATCTTCCAACTCCTTTAATTCTTTTATTTTCCAACTCTTTAATAATACTGTTTTTTCAACAGTTTTAGAATCCAACCGATTCCGGCTTTCAGTAACAATATTTCCTCCAATAGAAAACACGCGCTCTACTGGAGCTGAAGTAGCTGGAATGGCCAAATATCGCCTAGCTATAAGACTTAATACTAGAAATTTATAAGCAGCTGATTTCCAGTATTCTAAAGGATTAACCTAATAAACGTAATTAGTATAATAATAAAAACAATAATAATATTATTAAATGAAATAAATACTTTTTTATTAGCCACAGGCTCACGTAAATAGGCTTTATACTCTTCTTCTTCGTTTAGCTGAACATAGAATTCATCTTCATCGTTAGACTCGTCGTAGATATTCTCAGCCGGAGAATTAGCGTTATTAATATTCATTTCTTCTTAAACACTGAAGAATAATTAGTATAATAATAAAATAATAAAGTAATAAAGTAATAAAGTAATAAAGTAATAAAGTAATAAAGTAATAAAGTAATAAAGTAATAAAGTAATAAAGTAATAAAGTAACAAACTTACAGTT
>Ga0247758_1000283_pt1 | contig 44738 bp, 38 predicted proteins | sample UWRJL156409C4_FD_180950 | JGI IMG/M metagenome (GOLD analysis project Ga0247758, IMG submission 180950) | Plant litter microbial communities from Arlington Agricultural Research Station in Wisconsin, United States - UWRJ-L156-409C-4 | ecosystem: Environmental > Terrestrial > Plant litter >...
GTACACCGTCTTGTTGACCGTCTTGTATTCCCGGTGGTCGGAACGGGAAGCGACTGGCATTGTCCAGCTGATCGATTACAGGGGTGAGCTCGACACCACTGCACCGGCTCCTTCTCACCTGAAGTCCTGGGCGGCTCCACTCCGAGCGCCCTTCAATCGGATCAAGGCCGCGCCTGTTAGATCTTGGATTTTGGCTTCGACCGGTCGTCCACGTAGGTGTGCAGACGCGGTAGGAGCGATCCGGTTCTTTGATAGCCAAGGTGGAGACTCCGAGCTGGATGCGTTTGCTGTCCCGCGGGGCTGTTTGCGGCGGTGATTGCTGCCATTGGGTGTCGCGTTACAGATACCACGACCTACCGGCTTGACGCTCGCTCTGCTAATTATATAGGACAGCCAACGCCAGCATTTGGGTGTTTGTTGGCAGATCGAACCCCAAGGCTTTGTGAGCGTGTTCAGAGAGACTAAGACAGGACACATTAATGGGGCACCATGGCCAGTGCGCAACGGACTACGAATACATGTCTAGAAGGAAGGCAGTAATCTGTAGTTTCGAAGCTACTACGTAAGTTACCAGCTTAGTCATATCCTTGAGGCCTTCCTTCATTACCTAATGGAAGACCTCTTCCAATGGTAACGATGCCCCAACGATGTCAGCAATCTTTTGACCAGAGCCTCCGTCCATCCCGAAGATGTCTCCGTTCGTGGGGCGGATCGCTTCGGGCGCTAGCACTGGCAACCCCTGCATTGAGATTGAGAGCACGGGCCTCCGATGTGGCATTTGGTAAGGTGGGGCGGCCTGATTTCATTTCTTCGGACCTCTTCACCTTGTACACCTTGGCGGGGCAAACTTAACTGCCTTCTCAACATCGCGTGGGCTTGTTCGGGAGTAGAACCGTTTCAAGGCGATTCTCCTCAGGCCTTTCTCTTGCGTATTTACCCGTTGCTCCCGTTGTGCGCACGCAACTTGACCACCCAAGTTGCCCCAATCGTCTCACCTTTTTGTCGCTTTTCGAAACTATCACTATCCTCTTGCGCCAAGCGCTCTGACTGCTTCTCCATCATGGGTAAGCGGAAGAAGAGTTCCCGAAAGCCCCAAGGGCCTAGGAAGGTACGGCATTTGTACACTGGGCACGATACGCCTGATAATGTGCGTCTCTGCGAGAAGCGCAGCTGACCAAAATTTACCGGTAGAATGAGCCGCTTGCCACAGTTTTTACATGTCTGTTTTGTAATCACGAGCGGTCAGTTTCGGTGAAGCTAGACAAGAAGGCCGGCGTTGGCCAGCTCGACTGTAAGATCTGCGGCCAGAAGTTCCAGTGCGGAATCAACTGTAAGAATATACTACTCCAACGCCACTTGCTGCGGAGTGGTTTGGGACTAATGCGTGTTGGCAGATCTGTCAGCGGCCGTTGATGTGTACAGCGAGTGGGTTGATGCTGCTGGTAAGGAGTTCATGAAGATCCTGCCCCAATATCGTTACTGACTCTAGCAGATGCTGTAGCCCACGAGGGCGGCGGGGGTGATGAGAATTTGCACCGCCCATCTGGCCAAGGCCGATTAGGTAGTGGGCGACCAGGGGCTTCAAAAGGCAAGGCAGATGCGTACGATGATGAGGATGATAGAGAAGGTTACGAGGAAGATGTCGTGGCTGACGACGACGATTACGAGTGAGACGGCTAGCTTCGAGCACATGGTATTCAGGGGTAGCGAACCCAAGACTATCTGGACCCCAAACAACCAGTGGAACACAAATTCATCTTCTGCGAGGACCAAATTCTCAATGAATTGTTGCTTCATAATTGGGTATTGAAGGGCACGCTACGCATCTGTGACGATACTACCAGCCCCTAAACTCAAGAAACCGTGTGACTCTTCACCTGGTATAGTACCGGTCACCAAAGTCACCGAGACCAGGGATAATATAGCTATACGAGATTAGCAGAGTACCATCAGCAAGACACAATGTACGCACTTCTTCTTATCGAGGCCTTGGTCGACGAATGCGGTTACTACGCGGAGTTTGGGGAACTTGGTGGCAAAGTTCTTAATGCCCTCTGGGCTAGCAATCAGGTTGAGGAACAGGATGCGGTCCTCGGGGACTCCTCGAGACATCAACACCTCTACTGCCATGATGGCAGAACCTCCCGTTGCAAACATGGGATCGAGCAGAAGAACCCATCGATCGGCAATATCCTCCGGGAGCTTGTCGTAGAAGAGCTTGGGCTGCGCTGTCTCTTCGTCCCGCTGGATCAGGATCTTGCCGATTCTGACTGAGCGGCAGCAGTCTCTAAGGCCCTGCTCCATCGCCTCACCGGCGCGCATGATCGAAACGCCACAAATCTTTCCCTGGAACAATAGACCATCGTATGGGCGCCCGACTGGCGTCGTTACGGTGTGCTCGATTGTTGGGAGGTGGTTGAGACCTTCCTCTACCAGGAGGCGGATGATACGGTTAGAATAGAAGATAAAGTCTCCGCGGTCTGTATCCTTGTTGCGGATGATCCTATCAAACAGTATGAGCCCTAGACAGTTCCGAGTTAAACAAGCGGGAAGGAAGAACAGGGGGCGGCGCACGAGAGCAAAGCGATCAGCTGAGGCGTCTGAGGAAGAACAGTGACGGTCTCGAACTCGACGGGTGTCGAGACGGTGGCAGCGGGTTTCTGGCTCTCGGAGCGATAGTCGGGACCTACTGGGCGCGTAGGGGCGACCTTGGCCTTCCCGGTAGGTGTTGCCATGACTGAGGTGTCGGTGTAAGACCGTCGGTGCTAAGATACTTGATTGGGTGGGTTGGAATTAGCCAGTCGTTATTTTTGGAGTTTTGGATAACTGAATAACATAATCTTGGATTGGTTTGCAGCAGGTACAGGAAGAGGTTGGGTACTCAGGTGGGCGGGGTGGTTCAAGATAGGAGACAGCGGACGCGAACCTGCGATGGGGGAGTGAATGGAGAGCCGATACGCCCCCTCATTGTGGGATACAGAGGGTTGAGGTTTCCCCCCTCAGCTACAGACACCGAAAATGTTCTTACCTGGATTGATGTCCCTTAACCGTCAATGAACCTCAAGTTGACCGGCAGACTTTGTCCAGGAGGAAAAAAGTTATCAGGAAAAAAAATACTTGATGAGAATCCCAGGGCAGAACCTCGTTGCTTCATCTGAACCCCACATGCAGCCTAGCCACTGTTGAACTCCGCAGCTAGGCGAACTCCACCTCCCGCGCTTGTTCTCGACGGTTGACGCACTGGCCACAACCTGCAGGGGTCGCCGGGCAATTGCAGGTGGGGCCCGGGAGGTGGCCTGGGTGATGCCAAAACATTGAACTCGTGGATCGCATCGCAACATCGTATTACCCGCACCGCGCTGCGCTTTCATCTTTGTTCTTCGTTTACTCGCGGCCACAAGAAAGGATCCCTTTATTTTAAAAGGCCCATACCCGTCACTTTCCCGGCAACAACGACTGCTCCCACCTAGTTCGGTCGTTTGCGACTGGCCCCATATACAACTCCCCCGCCCTCTCGCGACAAATCTACCCCTGTGACCGCGACCACCCAACACACGATGCAATTCTAGCCCCATTGCTCGAAACCCCCTAGAAATAACCTCATTTGTTGCCGCGGTCACTCGACGACCGACGCGCTGGCTTCCAGCTCGCAACAATGAGCGACTACGACTTCCCACCAAAGAAGCGGGTTACTACCTATGGCAAGGCCGCGAGGAGGAGGCTGCAGCCTACGGGCAACGATTCGACCACCGAGGTCTCCGCCTCAAGTGTTGCTTCGACATCACACTCTGTCTCGCCTGAACCCCGGCCTCGGTCTCTCCCTTCGACTACCACAGCCAAAACCAAAACGAAACTCTTGTTGAGCAGTGGCAGCAGTGTCACCAAACGCGCGCGGCCTGCTCAGAAGGCTATAAAAGAGCCCAGTAGCCAGCCGCTTCCTTCCAGCATGAGTGTTGGGGATGGCCGGCAGGGCGATGAGGACGCTGGATTAAAAAAGCTGAAGCTCACGCGAACATTCTCGGACAAAAATGATATCACAGTTGATCCGTACGCGATACCCGATTCGCCGCCCCCAAGGTCGCGGCCTGCAATAAAAAAAGCACCTCCAACTATTGCAGAGGATGAAATAACACCAAAGCCGACACGAGTTGCGAAACCTGTCGCTGCCACTCGCATCCTGGCAACCCCGGGTAAGGATGTGGTGATGCAGGATGCCAATACGCCAGAATTACTGTTTTCTGCCAAAACGTCGAGGACCTTGGACAGGCTGAGTGTCAGTGGCGACACCCCCCCAAAACCGAGGCAAGAGATTCCCATACGTCTGTCTCGGGAACCAGCGATATTGGCTCCTCCTATCAGCAGAAAACGGCAGTCCCCACCTCGGTCCTCATCTAGGCCACGGAGCGCGGTGAATCCGGGGCCACGGAAGAAACGGTTGATAGACGCGCTGGCAGAGCAAGCAGAGGTAGAAGAGTGCGAGGAGGAGGAGGATGAACAGGCGAAGGAGTCCCAGCCGTTGCCCCAGAAGTCCGAGACACCAACAAGGGAACGACCAATGCTCGAGTTAACATTCCGAGATGCAAGCCCGCCACCTGCAACTTCGCATGCAACGAGAAATGTCCCGCTTCCCACTGCAGCGGCGAAGAAAGCCGGTCCCAGGTTCACATACAGCGAGAGGAGAACCATGTTGCAGGAAGAAGATCTCTTGCTGAGCGGCATGGGGCTAGGTGGAATTGAGGAAGAGCCGACAAATGGGGCAATGTTCAATTTTGGTCGTTTACCTCCGGCTTCCACGATCAGCAAGTTTTCGTTCCTGGATGAAGATGACGAGACGGTGAATACCGGCGCAGTTCGAAGCCTTCACGAGCTGCGGCAGGCTGGTGCTAACAGCCGGTTTGCCGATGAGATGGACGATATGATGGACCGAATTGGTTCTCCTTCGGTGAAGACCTCTTCGTTGAGAAGAGGCGCCCTGCTGGAATTAGCCCAAAAGTTGAACAACCAGGAATTTCGTCGACAATTTCGCAACCACGGCGACGATGGAAACCTGTTCAAGTTGGTCGGAGAGGAGACTGACACTATTTCCGGTTATTCCATCCTTGCGATTTTCGTGACTTTGCTCGCCGCCTCGTCATCGGCGCACCTCGTCCAGCAGCTTCGTACTAATAACTTCGCCGCTCTGCTCGCCCGGTTGCTCAGGGAGCCGACCGACATTGTCCCCCTAGCAAAGGACAGGAAACAAAACGCATCCAGGAATGCCCAGACTACACTGAGCAGTATCAAATCCTCGTTACTGGCGCTGCCAATTTGGGAACCCTGCTTTCCGACATCCTTATCACCGCGGACCCTCGCATTGAAATGTTTGGATTTGATTATGTTGCAGCCAGGCCACTCGTCGGGTGAGACGGAAATCTTCTCGCCCGCCGTCACTGATGTCTTGTTCTCGGTTCTCTCTACGGCGGCGTCAAGCGAAGCCTATTGGGGCTTTCCCGATCAACGGGAGTCGACAGATCTCTATCTCGCGCTGTACATGCTGGAAGGCAAGTCTATCAGCGCGATGCAGTCGACTCTGGGCCCAAGGTGGACGCGCCAGTATGTACCGATTGCCGTCAACATTTTGGAGAAGGCACTGCGCCGACCGATAGACAAGTTTAGCAAGCCAGAAAACCTCGCCCTACGCCTTGCACTTAACACGACTAACAACAATTTGGATGCAGCCCGTATGTTTTCCGACCAGGGCTTGCTTCAAAAACTTGCGGTGTCTGCTTGTGATGCGTTCGATGCCGTACTTAACTCCATGAATGCAGACGCATTCTTGAAAGACGTTTATGAGTCTCTTATCATGATGCTGGGAGTCATGGTCAACTTTATTGTCTACTACCCGCCGGCCTCGCATGTTCTCGGCCGGAGTGCCGAGGAAGGGGGAAGCGCCGGACCGACTCTGGATCGGCTGATTCGAGTATTTGCCGAAAACCATTCGAAGACGTCAGATGTAAGTGCAGTATTTAAATAAATGTTCGTTGTGTCTGTGTCATCTTTTGCTGACCGCAACGCCAGGCCGATTCAATAGAGAAGTCGCAGCTCAACGTAGCGCTAGGCTACCTGTCGATTCTCCTTGGCTATCTCTCCACGTATGAGCCGATTCGGGAGAGATTTCTCCTGGTGCACCCCAAAAAGACGATGCAACCGTTGATAGACTCAATCAACGAGTTTATTGCTGTCAACCACAAGGCAGCCGAGGCTGAGCAATCCCAGTTCGGGGCGACCACGCGGCTACAGAATTTACTCACTATGCTCCAGGGTTAGGTAGCCTGTTGAGTAGCGATGGGCGGGGCGATTCTACGGGGGAAAAGAAGTCAAAGGACTAGGAAATGGATTGTTGCATAGGAGTATTGGAACATGGGAGTATGGCCTGGATGAGGCACTTTGAACCGCATCGGAGCATCTTGGAATTTTGGAATTGTGCTGAACGGGAATGAAGACAAGAAACACGCATTGAAGCCGTGGCCCGGGGATCTAACGGAGGAAGGATCGTCACTTATTTTATCTGGCTTTATAAATAGTTGAGATCGAACGATACCCCGGTTGAGACGTCATCATTCAATCTTCCGGATGAGTTCTGTATGTATATTGGCGACTGACGAAAGGCTGCCGCGGGACTGCTTTGGTGGGCTGATGGAGAGTCGCTGACGAGAGCGCCTGCTCTTTGAAGCACCAGTACATTCGCTGGTAACATGAAATCGCATGGAATCATACATCGCCTTGAGCCTTGCGTTGATGGTGTTTTTTGCCGGAGCTACAGACTCATGCAACACGTTGGAGCCGCAACGGGGGTCTTTCTGGAGAGAGTTCCTAGCGTCTTCGGATCCGTTGAATCAAGGCAGCCCCACCGTCCAACCGGCCAGCCGCGTCCCCACCAAGCTAAAGCGAATAAGTCGCCCCCTTTGCTTAGACGACAAAACTCCAGAACATTATATGTCAATAAATAGGAATGGAAATGATCTGGGGTTGAAAAGATGCATGTGAGATATTAAGTTAGAGGTCAGCCAAGAAACCACTCGGAGTTGGATCTCTGCGTTCGGGCCTTTTCCCCTTAGTTCTCCATAGTTCACCACGTCTCACCAATTCTTCCAGTTGCCACTACTTTTCTTCCCGCACAGGCACAGGCATTGACTTACCCCGCCAAGCCAGGTCGCCTCACCCTGCGCTTTTACGTTTCTTCCAACAAAAGGAAGGCGTTGTTCTGCAGGAAGAGGGTTTGCTTCAATCTGCAACCTTTCCTAATCTCCATTCTCACGCGTCGCGCATTTTGCACAGGCAGCTGCCATCCGTCATCCTCGCGGTTTCCAGAAAGGTCGCCGACGGTCGGATCGCACCACTCCCCCCACCCATCCCCCGCACGCCGCGACGTTGGTCTTAACATAACTTTAAATGCCCTCCCCGCCAACAAAGCAGCGCAAGATCGCTATCGTTGGCTCTCGGTCGGTCGGTATGTAGCTCTGCCTTACCATGGCTCAATCACCTCACTGCCGGGTGCTGTGAAAAGGACTCACACATATGAAACCACACAAGATGTGAGAGGTTCATTCATAGATCAAAGCTAACTAACGCGGGGGTCAACTCATTGCAGGCAAGTCCTCGCTTGCTGTCCGATATGTCGACGGCCACTTCGTAGAGAGCTACTATCCCACAATCGAGAACACCTTCAGCAAGGAGATCCGCTACAAGAACCAGGACTTCTCAACCGAGATCGTCGACACAGCCGGCCAGGTACGTTGTGACCTTATCATGCTCCATGAGATTGTTGTTTACACATCACTAACATCACCAACAGGATGAGTACAGCATCCTGAACTCCAAGCACTTCATTGGCATCCACGGGTACATGCTTGTGTACTCCGTCTCATCGCTCCCCTCTTTCGAGATGGTCCAAGTCATTCGTGACAAGATCCTCAACCACCTTGTTAGTCCACCGTCCCTTCCACTCTCACGTTTCGCTTGGTTCCAGACTCACACTCTCCAGGGCACTGAATCAGTCCCTATCTGCATCGTTGGCAACAAGTGCGATCTTCGGCCCGAGCAACGCCAAGTCACACCCGAGGAGGGGAAAGCCTTAGCCGCAAAGTACAACTGTGCCTCGACCGAAGCTAGTGCCCGGTACGGAGAGAATGTTTCTAAGGCTTTTGAGCTGCTCATCGGCGAGATTGAGAAATCACAGAACCCGAACGAACCGGCTGCTGGTGGAAAGTGTGTCCTCATGTGAGGACGAAGCACATTAATGGATTCGATTCAGCTGAGAGCGATGGGTGAGAGGGACTGAAATGAAACAGGATGAGTTTTACCCGATCACTTTTCTTATTAGGACCGGTTTTTTTTTTCGGTCCAACTATATGTATCTAGGCGGAATGCAGGCACCTGGGGGGTGTTTTTGTTTTCACACACTCCAGCGTCGTTGTCTGCGGCGAGGATTTTGAGCTTGTTCGCTCAAGGGACGTTTGTGGCCTGCGCATCATAATGAATATGGGATGCAACACATAGACTGTTCACACAGGAATAGAAGCAACATCAAAACGCCCGCCGGCTTCTCTAGCAAAGTACACTGAACTAAAAGCAACCGCCTCCTGTCTGTCTAGAATTCTAGGGAATTGGCCTTCGTCAAGAGAAGAGCCCTTGCCGATTCGTGTCAAACCCCCCCCAGGCAGCCCGTCTCCGATTTGAGAATACTCGGTCCTTTACCGGACAGGAATCTCCTTCGTTGCATCCTTTCCGTCCTTTGCATCCTTTTTCGCTGGCTGGATTGGGAAAGGGATGAAGTCGGGAGCCCCAGGCAGGTACTGTACTGGTCAGCGGCTGGATAAAAACGAACACATGTTTTCTGTTTGTTCAAGAGGCAACGGGTATCACTAGGGGTCGACTTACCTTGCGCAGTGGTTCGGGGATTTTAACACCCTAGACAGAGTTAGCCAAACGGTAGTATTGTGAGGGCATCTCCGAAACTCACATCTTCAGTCTGAAAGTTCTCAAGAATAGCACAAATTGTCCGAGTGGTGGCAGTGAGGGTGGAGTTGAGAGCATGGACGTATGTCTTCTTCACATCTGTCTGCTTCTTCTGACCATATCTGATCTCAAGATCTCTGCTCTGGTAGTCCGTGCAGTTGCTGCAGCTGACAAGCTCTTTGAATTCTCCTTGGTGCTATTCGACAAGTTAGACTCTAATCCAGGAAACGGCAGCGGATTGAACACTAAAAAATAACATACAGGGAACCAAGCCTCAAGATCAAGCTTCTTTGAGGCGGCGTTGTCTGTCGTGAAATCAGCCAGGGCCCCGAAAAACTGCGGAATAACTCTCAGGAAATACATACTCAGTGCGCCGGAGACGATGGCCACTACACGGTGAGGGATGCCGAGCGACTTGTAAAAGTCTTCAGAGTTCGCAATCATGGACTCGAACATTTCCCAAGACCTGAAATCGTGTGAGCTTGTTTCCACCCCAAATGTCAACCACAAACTAACTTCTCGGGCTCTGTCAAGCAAAATTGCTCGACCTTTGTGAATTCGTGGACACGAAAGATGCCCCAGACGTCTCTCCCATGCTATATTCGGTTAGACACTAAAAATTGAACAGGAATGCTTGGAGGGAACTTACAGCGCCCGCCTCCTTGCGGAAGCATGTAGAGTAGCCCGCGTATCTGTGCAAAGTTAGACGGCGAGAAGATAGTATACGACCCGAATAGTGTACTCACTGCAAAGGTAGGTCACGAGGCTGCAGCCATTCGTCGCTGTGGTAGGCGCTAATAGGCTGCTCCGAGGTCTGAATAGTGTCAATGTTACTATCCCTGCATCTCAACGGGGTTTAGGGTTGGGAGAGAACTACATACGGCAATGAGATACTTATCTGCCTGATCTCCGGTAACCTTGTACAGTTCCTCATCGAATCTGAATAAAGATTAGTGGTCTTTCCCCGACAACCAGAGTGTGTCATTGCTGCTTACTCGGAGAGCTGCGCAGTCTTCGCCATCTGTTCCCTAAGCATGAGCTGAGGAGTCTGCAGCGGGGTGAAACCCCTATCAGACAAAAACTCAAGGCCGTAGTTGATGCAAGCCCTAGCTTAGCCGTTAGCAGGTAGGTGACACAGTATCAAGACGGGAAGGTCATACTGGTTGAGAAAGACGCCCCATTTCTTCAAGAAGTATCCTCGGTGACCCACTACCTTGACACCTCTTTCAGGGTCGTAGCCATCCAGCCTGGATAGAACCTCGTGGTCTATTTGCGACTTTGTTTTAGTAATGTGCAAAGAGACAGAACTATACATGCGAACTCACGAGAGAGAACATCGCGCTTTTCGAAAGTGACCCCCTCGGGAGCCCAGATTCGCTCGACTGTGTTGTTGTCCTACAATTGGATTAGTGACTTGAGCGCACCCGATCTGTCATTCCTCCACTAACCTCATTGTTGGAGATGGGGACGGACGCATGAACGAAGTTGCCGATGGTCTTGACTTTGATCTGTTCAGGGGTTCGTTAACAGCTGAACAGAAGACAGGGGCTTATATGCAAGTTCATACCTTCAGGAGCTTCTCCTTCTCTGCGGCAGAAGCAAGGAGATCCTTCTTTTCCTTCTCCAGCTCGGCTGCATAAGATCAACATTCCTGCCGCCCAGAAGGTCCACGATTGGGCTTCCTAACCTTTCTTCTGCATGAGATCGGTAACGTCCTCCTTTGCCTTCTTCTTCGGGCCAATTTGCTTCTGGACTTCGTTCATCTTGGCGTTGATCTGGGTGGCCGAGTATGCGGCTGTGACGAGGGGGGTGGCTGTCAGTACCTCGTCAGGGTGCGAGCTCTAGGAGCAAGGCTCACTCTTGCGATGGTCCTCCCACATGGCAATCACCTCATCGACAACCTCAACTGAGGCAAATCGTTTGCGCTGGCTCTCCTTGATCAATTCAGGGTTGCCGCCGCGCTCGGCAACTGTTCAACACATAGATTAGCATATTGGGTCTAGGCCAATGGAGGGGTCCAGCCCAACCCTCCCCCGCGACAGGGCGTACGGAATATCCGTTGCAGCAAGCGCAAAATAGAAAATGGGGAAAGCTCACTGAAATCGTTTACGTCGAGCATATTGGCGACTACTTGGCAGGATTCAAAGGTGTTTGTGGAGATAATGGGCACAGGGACTTGGTAAGAGAGAGGGTCGGGGGTTGGAAGGCGTCGCGACCAGATGGCGGGGCAGATAGGTATTTTCTTGGAGGGGTTCGAATTGAGCGCCAGGGTCTTGCGGAAATTACAGATAGTCGGATAACCCCAATTTGTACATATATGACCGGGGTGACTCAGTTTGGGAGTCACAACCCCACACAACCTGCTTCAATTACCCGTCTTCAACACCCAAGACCGTTATGGCCATCTCTTGGTGCAAAACGACAGTCTTTCTAGCGTTTTGTTTTCCCACAAACCATAGGGAAGCCCAATCCGGATACCGGTTTATTGCTGGTACAGACTTGAACCAACCGCTGCAAGCGCCGAGCCCCGTTCCTTTCTTTCCATGCGTTGTAATACATCTGTTCGATTCCCTTAGACCCAAGCCCCTAAACCCCAAACAAAATGACTACACCAAAAGATGAAATACCACCACTACCAAACACCTTGGATAGCTAGAGTTAATCCGCCCACCTACAGAGGCGTACCCATTCCGTCCCGCGTTCATTCCATCATGACGTCGTCAAAAATAAGCAACGAAGCACTCTGCTCAAAACACAAACATCTCAGTCGTCTGTCCCCTCTCTGCCATGACATCTGTGACCACAATTCGGCTGCCCGTCTCATCCTGTCTCATCCTGATCTCATCCATCAGTTCAAGAATCTTGTCATTCCCACGAGCTTCTCCCGTGGCGCCCTTCTCGCCCCCTTCCACTCCCGAGATGAATAGCTTCACCCAATCCGCCCAGACCTCATCGACTGTCTCAATACCTGCAACGAATAGCGGTAACGGCCACATCATCGATGGAAGCTCTCGTACGTGCAACTTTCGTCCCTCCGACCTGCGGAGAATGAGCGCGATCTGGAGGATGGACTCTACGGCCGCCGTGGATGTCTCATCGGTGCGTACGTCTAGCCGAATGAGACGGGACCAGAGGATCTTGGTTGTCATGAACGCCGCGTATGCCGTCAGCCAATGCAAACTAACTCGGCTGAGCTTTCCGTTGCTAGAGTGGGGTGGGGTTGGTGGTGCCCGAGGCCGCATGCCGGAGTCTGGAGGAGAGAAGGACGGCATGCCATGCATTGGGCCCTGGCGGAGAACCTCAGCAGACGGGTTGATAGCCACGGCGAGGTCGAAGTCGGCCTCAACTCGCTGCAGCTCGTCGTCAACGGTACGTTTCACGACCGCAAGCTCCTCCCAGCTTGCCATGTCCTCCCCGGAAGTCATGCTCTGGTTGCGCCGCAGCGCGCGATAGCGGAGGATGCTGGTGAGGAGGCGGAATGTCTCGTGCAGATGCAAGGCTGCGGGGATCCTTTCGACATCCTCTGCGAGCCTCTCCTGGGGGTAATCACGCCCAAACATGTCAAGGTAGAAGTTATGTGACCTCTCGAGGATGAGGTGATAATCGGATCGGCCGGTCAGTACATCCAAGAGTGTGGGGAACTGAAGATAATCGCTGCTGAAAATACTGATACGGATTTGGAGATAGCATGCCCACAACAAGAGCTTGCTCGCAAAGGCAGACAAGTTGAGGCTGCCTGAATGTTTGGCCAACCACCTCGTCATGCGCTCAAGTCTGTTGCTCGCTGCCTTGAGGTTCCCACCTAGTACGTCGTAACGATTAAGAAAGAATGATGTTGAAATGATAACCTCGGCTACGTTCGTCACCGGCATCAGGGATCTGATCTCGAGGGTTGGGTCTGGCATGTTGAATAGCTTCTCAATCTGCTCGGATGATTGAGAATACCAGGCCGCAACGGCGGGGTCGACCGGGTTAGGAGAAGTATGTTTTGCTGTCCAGGCTAGTACCGCGAGTCGCACCGGGCAGTGAGGGGAGCATTTCTGCACGAACTCGGCCACGAACCTGTTAAAGGACCACCTCGCATCCTGCTCATTGATGAAGTCGTCTTGCGCAGAATGTAGGTAGCCGTATAGCTCCGCCCCATCGATAAGCTCCTGCGAAGCCAAAGCTGGTCCTCCCGGAGTTGCCACCACCCCTCCATCCTTTCTCGTACGCTTGCGGCGCCTGGGGATCCATTCCTTCGGGGCTTCCCGGTTCTGACCGCCAAGGGATGAGGTCGAACCCTCGCTATCGGAGATGGAGTAGGGCTGGGAGGCTGGTGTAGGTGGGAGGAAGGAGTCGAACACGGGTGGGAGGCTTATGGGGGCAGGGACACCGACATCCACCCGCGGCATGAAGTCACGACCAAGATCTGGGTCGATGGCGTTGAAGTCGAATGGGCCCCATATTCCATTGAACTGGCCCGGGTCAATGGATGGGATCGTCCCGCTGAGGGTGGAAGGGGGCGCGAGGTGCAGCGTTGAGGACTCCGAGGCATACGACGTTGTCGGCTGGGAGAAGGAGAAGGAGCTGAACTGGGGCTGAAAGTTCCCCGTGTAGGGATCGTTTCGGACGCCGTACGTTCCCAGGTATGGAGGGTTGGGTATAGATGTCTGCTGCTTAGGGGGTACCACCGGCTCCCGTTTCGCTGCGGGTTTGTTGTCTACGAGCTTTTGGCCGTTGGGGGTCGAGACGCGGATCCGGAGATTGGTGTCGAAGGAGCTGTGGCACGTAATGTTCATCCGAGAACAGTTCTGGCATGGATTTCCTCCGTGACAGCGGACCTTCCTCTTGCGGCACGTCAAGCAGCCTGGTAGCAGATGACCACGTCAGTTTGTGCCTTTGGGGAAGACAGAAAGATGGGCGGTGGGGACTAACCGTGAAAAGTTCGTTTGAGTTGCTCGGCCATGATTGAGAGTCGGACACTTATATGAGGTATGTAATGGATATCGTCACGCAACGCAGCACGTCAATCACGTCTTCTTCGCTTTCAGCCCTGCCAAGCCAAACGCCAGTTGGGAATGGGTCAATAAACCGGTGGGAAAAGCGGCTCATTATAAAATAGGAGTGAGTTACGCCCGTACTTAATCCCGGGACGCAGGTGAGTAGCAGTTCTGCCACCAGAGCTGCCGCCACATAACCGCGTTTCGGGGCAAGACCCCAGACGCCTGGTACCCTCACCCTCGCCGCGTAGGTACCATGTACGATGACGGAGGCAGGATCAATAAGAAGAAATGACCCTTGAAGAATACATCTGCACACATCTGCATCTGTACGAAGCGTGGATATCGTCACTCGTGGAGCTGGCGATTAGCTCAGCAACATCCCAAGGCTCGAACGCCCCCTTCTCGGGACCTATCCCAGCGCCGGACATCTCTCCTCCCACATCAATCTCCCCGCACTCGATATCTCTGCGCCCTTCCTTTCGGCGTTTAACGGGATTCCCCATGACTGACACGGTTGAGGGTTGTGGGCCTGTCGGCCCAATCTTCCGCCTACCAAGTTCGGATGGCGCAGTTGACTAATCATGGGGCTACTGCCATGTCGAAAGTACCTCTCCTTATTTTCGGACATCCCTATGGATACGCGGCAGCAGAACAACCAGGGATTCAGGCTTCAGTGCCCGCTAACTTGAGTGTTCTCGGAACTCCCTAACTCCGCAATCTTCTGTCCACTAACCGACCAGGTTTCCAAACCGGCGGGAGAGATACCATTGCTGTGTTGCTCACTTGCTTGGTACCTGGGAAAAGAGCTCACTTTAGCTCCGGGGTATGGCCGTTGATTGAAAGTCCTCCTGCGCGTCCCGTATTCCTATGTCCAATACATTTTACAAAGCAGGCCCTTGTAGATAGACTCTCCTCGTCTCGCCGGTTTCCCAATCGTTGACCAAGGTGGACACCGCAGGGGTCTGGTTTGGTTTCTATATTCGGAACCTGTGACCCTCGATACACCTCAGGAGAGGGGGTGTATTACACAATCATGAGGAATTAGGGCGGTCAGGGCGAGCGAAAAGCCGAGTCAAACGGGCATCACAGGTGTGGTTCTGGAAGGTGAGGACTTCTTCGAAGTGGTAGTCAAGTTTCTGAGTAAGCGCGCAGGAGTCTATCATATTCCTACCAAAGTTTAGGCTCAGCAGGCGTATTGTTCTTTAGGAAGTCTCGAAGGAACCGCCAAGAAGGCACCTGGAGCGTGCAGCGTGCATCAATTCAGCCGTGATACAACACGAGGGAGTACTTGTACTCAGAGGCGATCCTGGAGCCGCTGAGGACTTAGTACGGCACTCGAGAATAACCTTAAACCGCCCCGTCATGCAGCCTATGACATATGCCAAGAAATATCCTTCTCCGCACCCAGCAGATAGCTGAGTCGTGGAATAGTGTATGGGACGGGACCCCTCGGCAAAGCCCCGCAACCCTTTGTATTTTTGTTTTGTCGCGCGCCGCGGCTTCTTTCCAGGTTCTTTTGACGAGAGAACCAGGCAGCACGCCGCGCAGGTAAACTGTGGCAAGAGCGGTCAGCAGCGCAGTCGTACTTCTGGGTGCCGATCAGGAGACCCTGTGTACTGTGGTTTCGTGCCAAAATAAAATACACCCTGTCAGGTATCTCTGAACTTGCTCCTCAGGAGGTTTTTCCGGCGTCACGGGCACCTTTCTGCCCTGTGCGGCCCTGGCGGAATCCCCTGTTTCTACCAGCCCAGGCCCATTTTTTAACCCATCATACCAAAGTACTGTGTACAGCAGTTCTGTGGGCTCCGTCCGGTGTCAGGGACCGAGTCGGCCAAATGTCGAATTGCAGCAAACAGGGTCAGTGGTGAGTCCTGCTCCCCAGCACGTCGGTTCGGAGCCGAGCACGGCGGGAGATCGCCATTGGCCTTGCTCGAATTGGCGCTCAGCCCCTTGAAAGACAAGCTTTGTTATGCCTGAAATAAATGCCAGGATCAGATGTGGAGCTCGGGGTCGAGATTGCGGTTGTCGAGTCCCTTGGGACGGGGTAATCGGATGGGGCAGCGTGAGGGCATCCCGCCCTTTCTGTGGCGGAGCCATCACTATACGGCCACTGCGTTAGCGAGCTATGTCGGCGTCTCACAGCCCTGATTGACAACGTCGCCGGGAAATCGCCGCGCTGAGCATGCGTTAGAAAGCTAGCCCGGGGCATCACCAGCGGCGACAGAGAGGCCGCGCGTCGGAGATAAGTTGTTGTGAGTGGCTGATGCGTTCCGTGTTCCGTGTCTCAAAGGACCCGGGGACCTTGATGGACCACTATCTGGTCTGAGCCATGAGGCTATTTCGAACTGGCCGACAAGGTGCTGACGCAAGCATTCGTTAAAGCATGGATGTGACAGATCCGTGGGCAGCACGAGGAGGACTTTCTGACCCCTTCTGGAGCTTCTCAGCTGCAATGTCAATTGGCCCTCAACGGTCGCGATTTGATGCGCACATGCCTGTCACCTCTTTCTTGGTCCCTGTGTAATCCGGACGGCGTGGCCGCTGTAAGTCAACATTTTGGGCGGGAAAGTCTGCCCCGCCATTTGGGGGCGTGCTGGGACGGTTGCCTTTGGTATTTGATAAGTGCAAAGAAGGATGCCCACCAGCCTCACATACATGCTCGGCGGTTCGGGATGCGTAGGGTTGATATGAGTTGCGCTCACCAGCGTGGCTGATGGCCCCCTTTCGTGGTCTTCTCGCCATGACTTCCTGCTTTGGCAAGAAGCGGGTCGTCGATTCGTCGATTGACAGCCTCTACCCTCTGTCTTGCAGCATGGACGGCAAGCCCATCAGCACTAACGGGAATAGGATGCAATGCAGGGTTCTCACCGTCGAAAGGACTCATCCGTTCCCACGTGAAGCAGCTCACATTAGTCGTGCAGCCCTGCAGGGGACTTCAAGGACCTTGCCGTCAGAGGGGGGTATGGTCCGGTAAGGCTTCGTGATAGTATCGTCGCTGACACCTCAGCATTACTGAACTCGGGCTCCCAAGTGGCCCTCCAGGCGGGAGCAATGACGTCGATATCGGATGTCAAACGTCAAATAAGCGACGCCGGATGAAACCGTGAGCTCGAGTATTGTTATTGGAGTTTCATCAACAGCTCGAAAACAGCAACCTTACTGAGAATGGTAGGAATGCCTAAGCTCACCACAGTAGCGAATTAAAAACCGCTTGGTGTAGTGTAGGTCAGCTCTCGCCTCAACTGTGGTTTGGCAACGGCTCTGGGAAGCTTTGTGGCAGCTGTGACCCGACGCCGTGGGAAGGCATGGATTGGAAGGCAAGGTGGAATGAATGCCAAGACTCAAGTGCCGTGATGGGATGGGATTCTGAGAGACAAATAACGGCTAGCTGTTTCGGGAAAAGCGCGCCCCGTGGCCGGCGCTGAGCTCGCCTTCTCAATGGTGGGCAGCTCGCAAAGCTACAACGACGGTGTTACTGTCGGTCTTTTTCTCACAAAGAGGTAAGAGTTGCTTTACAGTGCCGCATCGTCTGGCGTTCTTAAAAAATGGGGCGCCTGTAGCCTCGAAAGGAGGCTGAAAACACGTTCTCTATATCCTCCAAGACTGGTCGTGGTCGCGAAAAGGCAAAGAGCAGAACGCCGTGTACCTCCAAGGAGCTACTCCTTCTTTGGTGCAAGAGCTCGTCTAACTGCAGGCTTGCTTAGGCTAGTTGTCATTCGCCAGCCGCCATGGACAGTCACTTGACAGCTTGTCGGCGGCTGCGAGGCAGCAGCAGCGGAGAGCCCAGCAAACACTCTCACAGCCTGACCGTCCGTCGAGGCAATTAGTTGGCTGTTGATCCAGGCTTTGCAATCAAACACGGCTCCCTGCGGGCCCTCATACTCTAGCTGGGGACGCAGAAGGTGATACAGCGAACATGAATTCTCCCCGCGTGGTCCTGGATCCTGCCTAAGTGATCACTGAACCAGCGCCCCTGCGCTGTTCCTCGCATTGAGATGGAGGACACACGCGATACGAGTCGCGACGGTATGGCTGAGGATGGCAACAACGAGGAGCCCATGATCTGTCCGTTTTGCGGATGGGAGGCGACGGGCGGCGAATATGTCATGCTCTTAGTGCGTTTTTTCCACCTTGGGGTTCTGGTTGCAGCTGGATTCCCGCCCTTTGTCCCCAGCTCCTGCCTTCCTTTGTAACCTCCAGATTGGCGTGCGCGCACATTTCGATTTCCGCTAACAGTATTTTTTTTTAGCACATGGAGACTTTACATCCTGAGGGGGAGGAGTCCCCGTTCGTTGTGAAAGGCGACGACGGTTCAGGCAGCACTAGGCCAGAGGAGGATCTACCCTACGCCGAGTGTCCGGTCGATGGCTGCGGCGAACTACTCCCCTTCGATACGATGGACTACCACATTGAGCTACATGCCGCAGAGGCCGGCGCCGATCTTGATGGCGAAGCAGAGCAGTCACCGGATCGCGACACCCATGCCGGAGGCTCCTCCTCATCCGGGCCTTCGCGAGCGCACCGGGACGCCGAACGACAGCGCCGAGCCGAATCAAGTCAAACTAAAGCCATCTCGGCGTGGAAGAGAATTCTTCGGATGCCGGAGTCCTCTTCTTCCTCCTCTCACTCATCAAAATACCACCGCAAGGACGCGAAGCCGGCCGTGCCTTCGGATCCTGGCCGCGGCAAACGACTCGGAGTGAGTGCTCATGGTTCTTGTTGCGCATGCGATTGAGCGATCATGGCTTACTCTCTTCGCGCAGAAAGCACAATTGGGAAAGTACGCCCACGAAGATCGCATGCCGGAGTGGCTAGTCTCGCTTCTTCAAAATGGGCGCATGGTCGAGTCTGATGGTGTGGTCCCCGTCATCGCCCAGTTGCTCGAACAGTGCTCGGCAACGAAATATGCATATCTCTGCCACCCGCGTGTCCATCACATCTCGAAACTCAAGAAAGAGGGTAAGGCCCCGCATCTGTGCGAAGTCTTTATGGGGGTTGTAGTGCTTATGGTGCTGTATTATAGGCGGTTTCTGCGGCTATCGAAATATACAGATGATGACCTCATACATCAACGCCGTTAAGTTCCAAGGTCACCAGAATCTGGGCCGCAAGATACCGTCGATTTTCCAGATCCAGGACTTTATCGAGTCCGCCTGGGATGCTGGTATCAACACCCAGGGCCGAATGGAAACTGGTGGGATCAAGGGAACAAGGAAATACATCGGAACCCCTGAGGTATGTTGGTCCCATTGGTACCGGCATACTGTATTTTAAAGCTAACCGATGCTTACTAGGCACTGGCAATGTTTCGGTTGTTAGACATACCGTATGTGTGCCACTCCTAACAATGTGATCATGGCCGCAGCATTAATTGTTTACATGTAGCTGCGATGCTCAGGGGTTCAAGAACCGAGAACCGGGCAAGTCGGAGGGGCTGTTAATGGAATACGTGGAAAACTATTTCCAGGCAGGCGTCGTGGATCCGACTCAACGGGTTCGGTTAACCAGCCTGCCGCCACTGTACTTCCAGCATGCAGGTATGTAGCCTACCTCATGTCTTGGTGTGTATGCACGTCTTCTGGAAACTGACGGGTCAATAGGCCACTCAATGACTATCATCGGGTTTGAGCGGCTGAGGTCTGGCGCAAAGAACCTCATCGTCTTCGACCCGATGTTTCACGACGCGACGAATATCACGAAGCTTATAGGCCGAAATTTCGAGTATACATTCCCTGATATCGCCCTAAAGTCCTACCGGCGCGGCAGCAAGTACTTGAGAAGGTATCGCGAGTTTGAGATTCTAGTGTGAGTCAATACACAGCAATCCCCTTGTGTCGTATTCTACTAACATCCTCCACAGCCTGAGACCTCCGGCGAGCGGGTTTCCACCGATCTAGCGAATCTTGATGGGGCTGATTGTGCTCACAAGCGACACGTGGATGGAGTGTGGTTATGCTTTTGATTGAGCGGATTGTCTAGCAAGCGCAAGATTTATGTTTCCTGTCTACTTTTCATAGCAGGTATCGTGGAAATTTGATCCTGCGAGGTGCAGAAGCCGCTGCCGATCATGCCATCATCTCCTTAGCAAACCATTCCTGAAGTTTTCCGAGAGCTCGCCCTCTGTGTGAGATCTTGTTCTTCTCCGGCTTCTCCATTTCGGCGTAGCTGGGGCAGTGTCAGCGGTTTCGTTGAGCCACATCACGCAATTGTAAAGAGTTGGTGAGGTGGGATCAACCTACGTCTTGCCTTCATATTCGAAGATTGGGTCCCAACCTGCGTGGAAGTGCTCATTAGCTACGCGACGCGAGTTTATGTATGAGCAACAAGGCCACATACCAAAGTTTCCGGGTCCCCTCGGCGGCACAATCTTTCCATCGGTGATGCCCTGGAAGAGGATGGGCTCGTGGCCCGGCCCCGGCGAGTAGCCAAATGTGCACACTGCCTTGGCGGACTTATCCTCGTAGGCGGCAAGGAGGTTGTTGAGCCCGTCATGTCCTATGGATTCAAGGAACCACTTGCTGGAAGTAGGTGTGAGTGAGTGACGACAATGCAAGCGTTATGAGGCTACCCCACGTACATATATGGCCCCGGGAGGCCGTTGAGTGCGTTGAAGCAGAGACAGGTGTCTTCCACCAGGACAGGACCTTGGACCTATATCATGGTACCAGTATCAGAATAGGTTGTTAGGTGACATGGAATGAGAATGAGAATGTTGCCCGTCACGTAAGATGTGAGAGGTATCTTAATCTAGCACGAAGTACCTACCAGGTCGGCGGCCCGTCGGCACTTGTCGAGAGTAACTTCTTCGAGTGTTCCTTGGATCTCAAGGAGGTTGAGCTTCTTGCTGTCGACTTGGATGGCTGGCTCGAGGATTGCTTTGACTTCGCCGAGTTTGTTGGCGTTGCCGGTGATGAAGTTTACGATGTGTCGGGCTGCGGTGGGGGTTGTCATTTTGAGGTTGGGGATGTGAGCTGAGCGGATGGGAAGAAGTTGGGTGTGCTGTGTGAGAGATTTTGGTGTTTGTGTTATGAGAGGCAGGGAGTGTTGTGAGGTAGGCCCTTTGGGTTGAGGGGGACGGCACCTGGCAGAGAGAGGTTCTCCACTGAGATAACACCCCGGTTGTTGCATATGCTCAGGTGAGTGCTGCCCGACCATGGAACAGGGATCTTCTTAAGTCGCAGTTTCTCGGACAATAAAACCGGGAGCCAAGGATAGACACTTTGTATCTGTAGGAAGTGCTTCACTTGTGCGTTGGACCCAAGACTTGTTCATCACAGTGTGTTGGTACCTCGCTCATCTCAAAACTACCGGTTTTCTCTATCCCACCCCTGGGGCCCCTTTTCCCTCCCCTTAGCCCAGTCCATCTCAGCATGCCAGGGGAAATCACAGACAGAAAACAAACATGGCCAGTGGTCTAGACTCTCATTGCGTCGCAGCAGCAGCGCCGTTGTTCTCCTTCCACTGTGTGAACCACGCCTCAATCCTGTCCAAGTTGGAGTCCATCTCCTCCGCCGTCGCGCTCTGCAACTCGACTACAATCTCCTCATCGTACGACTCCTTAGCCTCATCCAGAAGCACCTGCATGATCTCCGAGTCGATGTTCTCCTGGAGCTTTGCCTCAGGGTACTTGCGGGCCGTGAGACGGTCATAGAGCGTGGCGGTATCGACTCGCAGCACCACGACCAGATCGATCCAGCTCTTGGGGAACAGGTCACACGCGTGCCAGTCTATTATGCACCCGCCTTGCTTGACCTCGTCCTCGATGGCGTCTAGGAGCTAGATTGCATCACGTGAGCGTGTATCCATATGATTATCTCACCCAACCTTTCCCTTACCGAAAAAAAGGGCAAGAAGAAACGGCAGGCAGAAAGAAAAAAAAACGTACCTTGTCCTCGTCCACGATCCAGCTCTGGAACTCATCATCCCATCCCTCATGACACTCGCGGTCCTTGACGATTTGGTTGATAGAGATGTGCTTGAGCCCCGTGCGCTCAGCAAGTTGCTCGCAGTGGCTTGTCTTGCCCACACCAGGGGTGCCCGTGACGATAATGTTGGGTGCCGTGCGTGGCATGATCTTTTTTGGCCTCGCCTTTTTCCGTACCCTCTTAAATTTTATTCCATAAAAATTTATGCCGTTGACATAAATCTGCGAGAGAGTTTGCTGGAGTTAGTCCTGAACACTCAAAATCGGATGAAACGAGTGAGTGGGTTGCATATTTCTGGGCCGAAAATATTTTTCAAACCGAGCAAACGGCTATTGTCAGTACATGCGCGAACCAACCAAATTTCATGCGTTGCATCACCAACCTCTAAACCGACAGCCGTGGCAAGCCTCTGACTGTGAAGCTGGTTATCGCGAGTCTCATTATATTTTGCAACCTATTTACATAGGATACATCTATCGGCATCTAAATCGCCCCCCTTGCAGAAATCCTTGCTCAAGTGGTAATACCGCTAAACACCGTCTTCAAACAAGACCAGAGCGAACGAAACAGCCACATACTTAAGCTGCATTGATACAACTAGCTGTGCCACTCGAATCCAGCTTGAGTTTACCATCATTTCATACAATGTCTTCTGCAGCCATGACCAGAAAGGCTTTTACTTCCCAATCTACCGAGGCTGTAGCTGTCACAGCTCTATGCTGGCTTCATTCCCTGCTGGTAGGGCCAACCAGTCACTTGACACCAGACGCAGTCATCACCACCCAATTTCAATATCTTGCCTAACATCGTTCCATCCCCTTCCACCCCTTCTTCTTGACGCCCATCCAATGAAGTGTTGGAACCATGCATTGTCTGTCCATGTGCCTGATCATCGAGTCTGCCACGAAATAGTGCGCCATTTCACAAAACGTGGCGACACAAGGTATAGTATGTGTGCTGAAGAGAAAAAAAACCATGTTTTGGAATATTCCGAAACAAGGCACGCAACTCAATTTCCGTTGCTCCTTGCCTTCAATGCCTTTCTCGAGGCACTGAGGTCGCTGTTCCTCCAGGGATTGAGCAGTGCCGAAGTCGGGCTCGGTGCTGGAAGCCCTGTGAGAGAGCGAGGCGCCACCTAGGCGCTCGCCGAGATAGTCTCCGGCCCCTCGTCCACTTCTGTGAGGTCATTCATGCTATGATTGTCATAGTCATCACCCTGGGAGCCGAACTCCAGCTTCTCCTGTTGGGCGATCGCCTGCGCCGAGACAATCTCGGCGAGACGCTTCAGCCTGGGAGTTTGCAGCCCTATCAAATTAGTTAGCGACGATCGAAGCAATTCTTGGAGAAGAGCACGTACAAGAGGGTGTATAAGTCTCCAAGGCCGTGATGACTCGCGGCTCGGCAATCTCGTATGGCCCACTGTCGTCCATATCGACAGCTTGGAGAAGAAGAACGTCACTCTTCTCAGTTACCCGGGAGGCCACGGCCTTCATGATTTCACCGTTGATAGGCTGCTCATAGTCGGCAACGAGGTATTGGTTCAAGAGCTTTTGAATTTGGTTGGGGGAAAGCCTGCGAAACGTTAGTCAAATGAGCATGAGCTAGCATCGGCGACACTTACATCCAGCAGATGTCCTGTATGATCTCAATATCGTTGAGCGTTGCCTTCTTAAGTTGCAAGAGCTTCGTTGCTTGCTATTTAGGAGGTCAGCATGGCGAGTCCATCGTGTTGCGGCGGCATGAGACGTGTTACTAACCATCAGGTGCTCGAGCTGGAGCGTCCCCTCGGGCATATCGTGGCTCTTGCACCACTCCTCGATACGGGTAATATTGTAGTTGATTTGTAGCCCGCGCTTCCACGAAAGGAAGTTGCGGCGCATTAGTAGGTCGTTGAACGCCGTCACGCCCACCAACCGAAGAAGCTCCGTGATGGTTTGTGTGACGATGGTATCCTCAAGATAATAAGCCTTCATGGCACGAAAGACGCTGTTGAGGAGGGACAGCAGGTTGTCCATGCTGTAGGCGGGTTGGGAGTTGGTCTGCAGGAGCTTGCCGAGGAACCTGTTATTTTCATTCGTGACGAAGCCTGGCAGGGACTGCGACTCAATGATGGCCGGAATGATCATCTTTTGCAACTTCTTCTTCAGCACCTTCATCCAGGTGTGGTAGATGTTGAACTCCAAGCTTTCCAGGTCGTGCTTGACGATCTCCAACAGGCGATCGTACTCGTAGTTGTCCGTCTTCTGGGCCTCATACCAGTCCTCTGCCAAGAAGACGAAGGAGAGCATCTCATGCACGTTAGAGAGCCAGAAGGCGCCGGGGTTGATAGCTTCGTCACCATCGTGCTGCATCACCTCTTGCTGTATGGACTGCATGACGTTGGCAAGGAACCGCTCCGACTCCTTGACGAAACCGTTATTCCACATCTCTGAAGTCACGAGGTTGATGAGGTAAGAGGGGAAGAGGACCTCCTTGTCGGATGGTGGCGGGTTTGTGGCGGGGGACGGGATCTTGAGGTTGCGGATAAGACCCATGGTGACCTCATCATTGAGGCCCTCCTCATCAGCCAGCAGGCCCTCCAGCTCCATCTCGATGTTGTCCACACCAGGAATAAATGTCGAACCGGAGAGGGTGGTCTGGCGATTCAGGCCGGGAATAGCCATGGAGACAGGACGAGGGTTGTAAGCCATGCTGTATCTATCCATCTCTCGAGGTTCGGCCCCAGCGCTCCGCCGCTTGGGCTTCTTAGACGACACCAAGTTGATAAGGCCGGGCACAATTGGAGCAGGCCCATTGCCGTTGATAATCTCTCCGTTGACCGGGGCGCTCCTTCTTGCCAGCTCTAATGCCTCCTGAAGCTCGCCTAGCTGTTGTCGGAGAGCGCTCTTCTCGGCCTCGTGTCGTTCGCTTTCTTGGCGCGCAGCCTCGAGTTCTGTGCTGGTCGCGCGCAGTGAATCCCGGAGCCCACGCTCCTCCTCCTGCATCCTTTTGACGTTGGCAGCCGATTCGTCGAAGCTCGCTTGAAGCTTCTTCATCTCGACCTCCATTGCCTCGAGGCGGGCTGCTGCAATACCGGCCTGATTGGCCTCAGTCTGCAGCTCCTTGGTACGCGCTTCGAGCACGTTGTGTCGGTTCCTCCAGATCGTAACCTGCCCTTCGTAGTTGTCGACTTGCGTCTTGAGCTCCTTGTTTTGCGACTTCATAGTTCCCAACGACTGTGTCAGCTCCACAACCTTGTTCTCCAGCTTGTATGAGATCTGCTTGAGGTCGCGTGCCTCGGCACGGACGACCTTGTACTCCTTCCGGGCAGACCTGCCACGCCACAAGCTTTGGATGATAACAACCTTACGGCGATAATCCCTCCAAGCCCGGAGCTGCTGCCTTGACCGCCAGCTCCGCTGAATAATGAGAGCGGCGTTGCCGACCCGAGTTTCCATGATCTCCTTGCGTCGCAGGAAACCCTTTATGACAGCTTGGGCCATGATGACATCTTTCCTGATCCGCTGGAACTCCTTCTTCTGCTTGTGACCGCGCCAGACCCTCTGGATGGTGATGGCAGCCTTCAGCGTTCTCAGCTCACGAGCCTGTTTGCGGGCCTGGTAGGCTCTCGCGACGGATTGAAGGGCGATTATAGAGTTGCGAGCTTGCAAGTACTTCTTGCGATAGTATTTAGCCTTGAGATTCTTTTGAATGAGGATGGCGCAGTCGTTCAACCTGTTGGTTCGCAGGTTTTCCAGGAATGCCAGCATACCAGCACGGAAGAAGATCTTGGTCAAACCCATCTGATACTTGTCCATCCCGTTGCCTGATCCGGAACCTAAGGCCTTGGTAAGAATGGCGGTCGCCATATGCCTAATTTCCGAAGTCCACTCCGTTGATGGTACCAACATGTAGTACCGCAGCGCGAACTCTTCGTATGTCCACCTTGTCGGGTAACCCGCACAACTAATGCGAACAGTCTCGAGAACACCGCAAGCCCGAAGCTGGCTCAAAACCATCGGCCCCTCGAATTTCCACGCTTCCTTGGCCTCGTTGGGCTTGATGCATCGAATATAGTGGACATCTGTGTTGTTAATCGTATGCATCAGCTCGATCAAAGAGGACTTGAAAATGCCGCCGAGGGTGGGCTTCCGGTTGACAGCGACTCCTATTCTTCTGCCAGCCGCCGGTTTCACTGCATTAGAGCCAACCGAGGCGAGGTCCTTCTCCCGCACCGAAGCTGCCGCCGCCAATACCGCGCCAAGGAACTTGTTGGTCGAGGCACGAAGCACTGCCATGTGTTCGTCGGGAACCGTGTCACGATTCTTTTCTATGAAACCGTCCGACTCATACGTAACGTCGATTGCATAGTGGCAGACGGTGAACGCAGACTTGCCGAATCTCGGCTTCTTGTAGAACTTGTTCTTGTCGGCAGCATAGTTATGGTGGAGCTTCGTCACGAACTGCTCGTCAGAGCCCATTGGCAGTCTCGACTCCTCGTCCAGCAGGGAGAGAATACCGAGCTTCCCTTCGATCAAGTCAATGCACGGTTGGTTATCGGCAAAGTCGATGAATGTCCAATCGATCTGCTCCCTCAGATATTCCTCCTGTTCGAGCTTGAAGACGTGCTGGTTGAACTCCTGCTGAAGCTTCTCGTTGGCGTAGTTGATACAAAACTGCTCGAAAGAGTTCTTGGCAAAATGCTCGAAGCCATAGATATCCAGCACACCAATGAACGAGCTGACCCTGTTGAGCACATCCTCCGTCGCCAGACTGTAGTTGATGATCTCGACGAGCCAATCGAACAGGCTTGAATAAATGAACTTGGCGACCGAGTCTCGGACAACGATTGCCTGTGCTTGGCTCAGGTTTGATGTGATCTTCTCTCCGCGGGTAACGAGCTGCTTCTTCACAATCCATTTGGAGAACTCTGTAGCATCAATGCCCAGAATCGCACAAGCTTTAACCAACGATGGCTCGTTCGCCGCTAGAACACCCTCGGTTCGAGTTGCGCCAATCTTTACGTTGCCCAGGTGCAGCAAGCCAGCAAGCAGCTTGAAGACCTCGCTTTGCTGGGCCTCGTTGACACCGATGGTCTTCAACGACTGCCGAGTTGCGTTGAACTCTGCCTTGTCGTCTACGCCGTCAATGGTTGGGGTGGCGCCTTGGTTCAGGTACTCGAATTGTTCGATCGGCAGGATACTCAACTCTTGACGTTCTCTATCCGTCACACCCGCCACCAGCTGGTAGAAGATGTGGTAGTTCCTCTCCTTAAGTGGCTGGAACACCAACCTCGAACGCTCGAGGAGGTACGTCCTGATCTTTGCGCCAATGATGTTGGTTTCCTTATCGAACATAATCTCGATGTACTTTCCGAAACGGGAAGAGTTGTCGTTCCTTGTTGTCTTTGCGTTACCGAACGCTTCCATAATAGGATTTGTAGCCAAGATTGCCTCCTCTGTCTTGCTCATGGCCTCTGGCCCTTTCTTCACCCTGTTGCCGGCTTTATCGGGTGTTTCTCTTGTCGCAAAATATCGCATGATGTACTTGGCGCTGACGGTCTTGCCCGCTCCGGACTCTCCAGAGACGACAATCGTTTGGTTCTTATTGTCTCGCAACATGTCCCTGCGGTTTGGTCAGCTTGATTTCCCAACACATCCAGGGCCAGTATGGGAATCGCACATAAAAGCCTCTTCAGCGATAGCGAACAGATGGGGCGCTTGGGTCGCTCTCTGTTTCCCGGCATAGACCTGAACCATCCCAGGAACGTATAGGGAGTCTACACGAGCGAACGGGTTGGTCGCTATTAATACTATACCCGAATATGTGTAGATTTCCTTCTGAGCGTATCGGAGACGGATTGCCTGTAGTACTATTGAGGGTACCCAAACACGTCAGTATCGCGGTTTCGGTTATCCAGCAGATGCCAGGGAAAGGGGCATCATTACCAGCAGGCTCATTGAGATGGGAAAGATTGGTTAGATCATCGCTGGCCTCGAGCATCGTCGGGTTCATCAAAGGCGGTAGTGCCGAGGCGTTGCCCTTTTGGAGATCCTCCAGCGAGACCTCCAACGTCTTGGTCTGCGTGCAACATCAAGACCCGGTTAGCTACGTCGACATGGAATGAGAGAGCGCCTTGTCTGGGGAGGTTCCTACCTCGCCATTTTCTAGCTCGAATACAAGCGAGACCTTGTTGCCGTTTACGGTCTTCTTGACAACCTCGGACGCGACCCATCCCTCGGTCGTGTCGGGCTGCCAGGCTCTCGTCCCGACATCATAGCTCTCCGACATTGGACGCGGTGCGGCGGCCGCAACGGCTGCGGGATCGTGGGACGGGTTCGGTAGTTAAGAGTGCAGTAGTTTCTGGGATTGTCGATGGTTTCAAAAGCCAACTCTAGCCGAAAAGGCAATGTGGATGACGATGATGGTGGATCAGGAGCGGTCGAGCTGTCCGGTAGCTAACTCAAGGGGCGGAGTCTCTTCTGGCTGACGCTGGCGCAGAGAGACATTCATGAACGATGAACAGCGTAGCGGTTGGAGTGCTAGGTTGCAGTCGATGGTAAAATGGCCGCTATCCTGGCAGACGGCGTCGACAGAGTCGAACAACTGATAAGAGTGCCGGGACGCGTGAATGCAGCGTGTTGTTTCGCAACAGTAAACCGTGGATGACGGGAGCTTTTCGGCAGCAGGCCAGCGGGTGAAATGTCGGGCACCGTGTTAGAGTTTAGGGGCTGGGAAAAAAAAGTGCATGGGCAAGTCGACAGGGGTGGCATGGGTCGACAGTCGGGTCGATAGGAGACCACAACGCCAGCCGCCAAAGCGTGAAAGCAGCAAAGCACAGACTTCGAGACTCCAATCCCCAATTGAAGAGGTAGCTGAGCTTCGCAGGCTGGCAAGCGGCTGCCATAAGGATGCTCAATCAAGCAGTGGCGGTGGCAGAGGAATGGTTTCCCTTGCTTCGGATTTGAAGGTGTTATGGGCTTCGATGAACATCCTACCGAACCACCTACTCTAGTGGTCCCCGGGACAGGAGGGCAGGTACCGGGGAAGCTGATCGACCCGCTCAGCCGGAGGAGAAACAGCCAACGAGGTTCACCGACATCCATTCCATCCCAAGTGCGAAAGACAGTTGGTTGTACAGTGCGACTTTGTATACCCCCGGAATCACGCCTCTCATGTGAGCAGACTCCCAGATTATTGCACAAAGAAAGCTCACTTCCCCAATCCGTTGTTCTGAGAAGCCGGATCTTCAAAACAAAACCCGGCAGCACTCAAAAGCGACGTGTTTCGGTTTTGTTCTCCGCCTCTAATCTTCAGCAAGGTCCACACAGCGGGCAGATTCGACGCAGGGGTCATCACCCAAAGGTGGGGCTATTCCCGTGAGCACGATGGGGAACGTTTGGGATTTCGAAGCCGCCCCGTCTTAAGTCGTTGTAATCTTCAAGAATAGCATGGCCACGCAAGCTGCAGTTAAAGCCTCAGTTTTGACTGGTATATGTAACCCAATATCTTGTCGGAGTGCTAGAAGATATTGCTACCCAGGTGCCACTGTCCCGGTGCCAGGGAATCAAATTACACCATCGTTGCATCCGCTAGGCCTTCCAAAGCAAAGGGTGGTTTGAGGTTCATAGCGTGGGGCACGGCGAGATTCTACAGTACCTTTTATATACTCTACATTCGTGCCTTGCAAGTTCTAGTGTCCGTCCCTGCAGGACTATGCTTGAAGATGCACCTCGGTGATAATCTCCGTGAAGAAACATGAGGAGCCAGGGTCGGAAGGTATAAACATGCACTCAAAGCCAACAAAAGATGGTGTATCCCCTGAAAAGATCGACCCAACGCAAGCCTCGGCGTTTCAGATACACGCGGCAGGAGGATGAACTCCTGCAGCCACGCTTTTGTCTCCCGACCAGCAACCTCTCAAAACATTCCCATTTCGTCACGTTATTCTTGTATCCTAGAAAACGCAGCAAATCCCCTTCTGTATGACAAGCTTTTTGTTGAACCCAACCTTTTGATCCGATTCCCTCGTACGGGGTCAAGATGATCCCCTGTTGTTCCCTTTTTAAGTACCAACAATGCAATGCTCCGGGGGCCGCCACTCAAAGATATTATTAAACCGAGCCATTCCATGTTGAATCTTGGGACTCCACGACTCCAATGCACCACCAATCAGGACTCGCCATCATGATCCAATTCCATCACTTGCCAGCTCAATACAGCACCCGGGTGAGAACCCGGGAGGTTAGTGAGTCGAGGCTGTCGTGGATATTCTTAATATCCTCGGTCTTGACGTTGCTCACGTCGGCCATCAGGTAGGCAATATCCCCCTTGCTGTCCGAGATTTGCTTGTCGACGTTGTGGTCGGCCAGAATCTCGTTCACCTTGCGCAGGACACCGGGGACGTTGCGGTGGATATAAATGACACGTGCGTGGTTCGGCTCATCCTGGGTCAGCGAGCGTAGGTTGACCTCGGGCAGGTTTACACTGGCGAGCGTGATGCCCTGGTTGATGTAGCGCACCAACGATTCGCTGACCTCAACGCCGATGGCCCGCTGGGCCTCCTCAGTGCTACCGCCGATATGGGGCGTCAGGATGATGTTATTGAGGCTGCACAGCTCCTCGCCCCAGTGGTTAAGGCTGCTGTTGAAGTAGTCGCCGTTGGCCGCTGGCTCATTAGGGTACACATCCAGCGCAGCTCCAGCGATCTTGCCGCCGCGCGAGGCTTTGATGAGAGCGGGAATGTCAACGACGGTACCACGGCTGGCGTTGATGAGATATGACCCCGTCTTCATCTGCTCAAACTGCTTGGAAGAGAGCATGTTCTTGGTCTCGGGCGTCTCGGGCACGTGCAGGGAAGTGAAATCCGCTTGCCGGAGCAGGTCATCCAGCGTCGGGACTTGCCTGGCGCTACCAATGGCCATGAGGGTGACGATGTCGTAGTAGATTACTGACATGCCCATGGCCTCGGCGAGAACGGAGAGCTGGGAACCGATGTGGCCATAGCCCACAATACCAAGGGTCTTGCCCCGGATCTCCCAGCACTTTGAGCTAACCTTGTTCCAGGTGCCCCGGTGCATCTCGTTAGAGCGGTCACCGAGCTGGCGGGCCAGGACGATGATCTCGGCGATCACCAGCTCAGCAACGCTACGAGAGTTCGCAAAGGGCGAATTGAAGACGGCAATGCCATGCTTGGCAGCGTAGTCCAGATCAACCTGGTTGGTGCCGATGCAGAAGCAGCCGACGACGAGCAGGTTCTTAGCCTCGCGCAAGACCTTTTCTGTCAACTTGGTCTTGCTTCTGATGCCAATGACGTGTACGTCCCTTTTCTCGCTGTCAGCAAAGCGGAAAGCCATCGGTTTGGGGTTGGTGCAGCATTTCGTTTATTGCAGGGCGAGGGAGGTAAAATCTGTCTCCGAACACGGACGGCTACGGCGGAACGGGTCACTACGAGAGAAAAGGACTCACCGGATTTTCTCGATCAGCTGGTCCTCGGGCAGCGAGGTCTTGAGAAATTCGACCTGGTAGCCCTGCTTCTTGAGGATGTCCTGGCCAGTCTGGTTCACGTTCTCCAAGAGGAGGATCTTGATATCCTCAGTGTTGAACGGCTTGAGCGGTTTGGGCCGGCGGGGCAGTCCTCCAGCCAAAAAGCTGTGACTTGCGGGCGGCGAGTTGAAGGTGGCCGTGGGCGACACGCTGAGGCTGTAGGAAACCGTTCTGTCGATGCCCAAAGGCTGCGAGATGTCTCTTGCCGTTGCCATTTTCTGAAAAGTGTAGTCCTTGCTTCAAGCGCTCTTACCGGTGAGATCTGTAGGTGCTATTTTGTAAGTGGGATGATGGATGGTGGGGCTCTGAAGCTCTTTTGATGGCGGGGTTGAGTCACCATGGGCGAGGGACTTGGCAAGCGAGGTCCAGAGGGAAAATTTCTGGATGACGGCATGCTCTGAGTCCACACCTAGTTCCCTTTCCTTTTACCCACGGAGATGCCCAATTCCTCTCAATGGCCGCTCGGGTACGCACTGTATCTGTACTTTGACGCCACCGCCGGTTCCCGACGCCTTGGCTCACTTGAGAACCGTCGAATTTTGCACTTCGCATCCGAAGCCGCCCCCATCCGAAGCCGCCTGCAGGCTGCAACACGAGCCATTCCCTCGGTACAACATTGTGGTCTATAGAGCGACGATTAAGCTTCTTCCCTGCATGAGATATCGGGCGTTTTCAAGTCAAAGGTGTCACATAGGAGGGCTCTGCGTCACATTCTGTGCAACACGCTGAATTGCGCTGTCAAGTCCCTAACCTTGATCCTGTCCCTGGTTGTCTTTGCTCCCAAGCTCTTCACGTAAGTGACACTTGTCTTGCCCTGGATCATATCCCTTTTTGTGAATCACCGTCTATGTCACAGCCTGCCTACGGCAACTACCTAGTGACCAAAGCAATCAAAACATGGCGCGCAAAAACAAACCCCTCAGCACACACTCCTCGACTGGCGTGTATTATGATATAGCGACCCATCGCCAACCGCGTACAACCTCCATGCGTTCCAAGGTAGAGCTTGTCGTGTAGCCGATTATGGGAATTATATGTGACAATGCCACATGTTTAGAGGACTGAGAGAACTTCACTCTCCGTCTAGAGAATGGGGGCATCCGCGAGTCCGGATTTTTTTATATAAAAAATACCTAGCTCTGCTTGCAGTCAGCCGCCTCCGGCTTCGGCTTGGTGCCGTCCTCCTGTATTGGGTTAGCTGCGAGTCCACAGGAAAAGAAAGGAGGGCGCTGGTGTAGTAGAAAGCCTTACATCGTCCTCATCCGACTCCTCCTCGTCGTCATCATCCTGGTCATCGTCATCATCGTCATCCTCATCGTCATCCTCGTCGTAGTCCTCAAGATCGTCCTCATCAAGCTCCTCGAAGGCGAGAGCCTCACCCGTGAACCAATCAATGGCACGGGGGATCAGCTTCTCCTTGATATCTTCGCCGAGCTGATAGTCGAGCTCCAGACGCTCCTCAATATCCGAAGCAGCGTCATCGTCGTCCTCTGTCGGCGCCTTGGGGGGCGAGAAAAAGTTGAAGAAAGACTCGGTGGGGACGGTCTTCTTGACGATCCGAGTTTGCTTTGTGTCTATCAAAAATCTTTGTCAGTGACCAATTCACACACAAAGACAACGACACCAATGAGACGCTCTTACTCTTGTTGCGCTGCTTCTTTTGCTCGACGCGGACAGTCAGATCCTGGCTGGGCTTCCAGTCGATCTTATCACCCTCAGCGTGATCGTAGATGAAGTCGCCACCATATCCACTCTCGTTCTGGTAGAAGTATGTCTTGGTGACGATCTTGTTGGTGAAGTAGGCGTTCTCAGCGAACTCGAAGATCAGGCGAAAACCGGGCTTGTCGAGGTACTCCATGCGGATGTCAGTCAGAGACTTGAGAGCCTCCTCATCACGGTCGGTGATCATCTCAGCCAGCGAAACCTGGTTCTTCATGGCAGACAGCCAGAACTCGGGGATACCGGAGACCTTGGCGGCCGGCTCGGCACTCTTCTCCTCTTTCGGAGCGGCGTCCTCGTCCTCATTGTCTGTCTCGGGCTCGTCATCCTCCTCACCAGCGGCAACCTCCTCCTCAGTAGGCTCGGTGGATCCATTGATAATCTCAGAACGCTTCTGGTACAGAGGAGTGAACTTGGCGAAGTACTTCTTCTCGAGTTGGAGGACCTCCTCCTGGAACTCGGCTTCCAACTTGGAGTGATCTTTTTGGATGCCCTTCAAGCCAGCCACACGTCGCTTAACCTCGGTAGGGAGCGACTCGATATAGCCCGAGGATCGTCCGATGAGCCCACCAAGACGGCCCTGGATGAGGGACACCAGGTGGGGGTTCTGGGCAAAGATAGAGGCGGCAGCAGCACGATCCAGCTCCTCTGCGTAGCCCGGATTGTCAGTCTTTGACGCGTCTTCCAGAAGCGTTGGGCAGCAACGGCCGGCACGACGAACCTTCCTTGATGCTAGCAACGCCGGGTTGCTGGGCGTGCGATGAGATGGGGGCATTGTTTGCCGGTGTGTTCTGAGGCGTGCTACCACCGAAAGTCAGTATATCTAGTTACCAGTACTGGACACCCGGAACTGAGAATCGCGGATCGTGAATCGGGGTCGCGAACTTACGGAGCAGTGGCGGGGTCAGGCCGCTTGTTCTTGATAGGTTCCGCCATGGTGACAAGTCTGCTCTCGACGTCGATTTGGTTTGTGATAGTTGAGAGAGTGAAGGGCTGAGCGACGGCAAGAATTGTTTGGGGGAGAAGAGTGCGTTGTTCTGCTGTCCAGGAAATGTTGGGACTTGGAAGGAGGGGAATTTTTAATTTGCGGGGCAATGGTCGATGCTGGCCAGTGCGGTGGGCGTGGCGACCTGAGGGGCTCTTACAACTGGAACCTGCACTTCAACTTTGCACTTGAATCACAACCACTACGTTTGATATTTGCTTGGTCATCTTATCCTGGCCGCAGCCGAAGACGAAAAGATCAGACCGGATGGTGAACATTATCAGGTGCTCATCCGCCACATGCCTCCCGCCTGATAACCCCCCCAGGTCATTATCGATAGCTCACCGCCTGGCTTCCGGCTCCTGTCAAAGCCTGCCACATCACTAGCATTAGGTTCGATAAAACTTTACCGCCTCGATTGCCGTGCAGTTCTCCGCCAGTTCCACGTCTGTCCGAAATCACAGCTCTTGACACAGAGAACCTTGGTGGCTTTGAAGACTGGGGGTAAAAAAAGGCCGCCCCTGCTCCGTGCGAGTGAGGGGTCAGATGAATCGTCCCGCGACTCACATCTTAACCCCTCCAAGCAAACCAAGAAGGGAGTCTAGGGACGCAACTTGCAAGGATTTCAACCTGATGAAAAGTTGGACGACTGAACAGAAACACTATCATTTGCTTGTATAATGGGAATGGAGCTCGTGCGCACTCCATGTCGACTGACTGGCCAGCGCACGAAGGCATTCTAATCCCCTGGTTTGCATCGCCATTCTTTGGCCGGAGCCGGGGGATTACTTCTTCAAAATGGCCCATTAATAAACAAAGGCGGCAACATGAGCGGAGAGAGAGAATTCAGGGCCCTGCAAAGGAATTGGGATACTCCCTGAAATGGAGACCCCGTCTGATTCATCGCTGCTCACTGTGCCTGAATCAGGACATCTACACAGCCGTGCAGGCGACTTGAGGCTCTGAGGCTGCAAAATACTGATTCAATATAATCGTGAATTGTAAATTGACAGGAGTCTCATCAGAAATCCATGTCCATTGTAAAAAGAGTGAAGTTTTTGACCTTGGGCATGGAAAAATAAGGGGTGGATATGTATGTATGTATCTACCGAGGCGTACCAATTGAATCTACGTCATGGCACCCGTTAACCGGGAGTCAGACCTGCAGCCTCTAAACTTCTAGCCCAGTCCACCGGGAGAGCAACGCGCACAGCCTCAACCACATTCATCCTTCCAATTGCTCGCCTTCTAAGAGAATGCGCACGCGTTTTCTAGATTCCCGAAACAGCGCAGAGCGTTGGTAGAAGTTGTACAGCATGGAGGGGGAGGAAACAGACACTGGCGCCATGGGCGAGTCCCAGCGCAGAAATGGCTTTTACCGCCTGGAGGCAAACTACAGCAGCGCCAGCATTTTTGAAGACGTCGAAATGGCGCATGACGAGGTGCGTTTTGGGGGACATGGCTGCAAGCGCTTTCTGACATAGCATAGGTTTTCTCGGGCCCAATGGCCGAGTCCCTCCCGACGAGCGTTTCTACCTTTCATCGCCGCGCCCGTGCCGATTCAACAACAAGCTTCTCTTTCTACCAAGAGGAGATTGAGGATGACGAGCAGCAGCAGTTTTTTGGTTCAGGTCGCGACATTGATGACCTTGACGAGTTACCATTTGAGGACGATCTCGAAGACGAGGAAAGCTCGGCTGATCTCGAGCGCCAAGCTACAGATAACGACTATGTGCTTCACAGAAGAGCTTCAACGCAGTCAAGAGGCGGTTCGGTGCACAGCCGTCTCCTTAGAAGGGAGAGCGCTACATCGGCAGGCAGCGGATACGGAGGTATACGCTCCAGCCAAAAGATATACATGGAAAACGAGGACCTGTATGTCGCAATTGCAGCTTTCCGCACTAGTACCATGGGATTGATCGCATATATCGCCATTTGTATCACCACACTGGGCCTGGGATGGCTGGTATTTCGATGGATTCCCAGATGGCACGTCAACCTGGTCGGCAAACCCTCGTCTCTCCGCGACTGCCAATGGGTTGTAATCGAGGTGAGTACTCTCACACCTAGCTGCACTCCTACAGCTACTAACAGAGCTCCGTCGCCAGAATTCTTGGAATGAGATCGCTATCCTGGATGTGGATTCGAAGCCCTACGGGAGACCACTGTCTACCGTCTTTGGGGCTCCGAGGAAAACAACATCCTACTTGATGGACGATGACCCAGACCCTATTCTACACGACCTTCGAACTCTCAATTATCGCTACGTGCGCTTTTATTTCCATCCGCTTGTAGACAAGTTTCTCTTGTGCAATGGCTGGAAAGATCCTCTCTGGTCTGATGTGCGCGCCATTCGCGTGGGAATCGACAGCGAAGAGAAGAGCCACCGCGACCTTGTGTTCGGCAGCAATCTTATCGACATTGAGCAAAAGTCCATCTCCCGTCTTCTTGTTGACGAGGTTAGTGCGCACCAGAATGGGTGGTTGATAACGGGGAGTTACTGACTGGTCGTCTCAGGTGTTCCACCCTTTCTACGTTTTCCAAATCGCCAGTCTGGTCCTCTGGTCTCTAGATGAGTATTATTACTATGCAGTCGCTATTTTCCTCATGTCGTTCGGTAGCATAGCTACAACACTCATTGAAACACGAGCTGTGAGTTGGCAAGCCCCCATCTACTGGCCGGCTGGTTGTTTCCCGTGCTAACCTTCGAAGACGATGAAAAGACTTCGAGAGATCTCTCGGTTTGTGTGTGATGTCAGAGTTCTTCGGAACGGATTCTGTATGCATTCAATGATTACCCGATTCCACGGATAAGAGCTGATGTCTTACCACTAGGGCGTTACATCTCCTCCAGCGACCTAGTTCCTGGCGATGTCTACGAGGTCAGCGACCCAAGCCTGGGCCAGTTTCCAGCGGATAGTCTTCTTCTTAGTGGCGACTGTATTGTCAACGAGAGCATGCTCACTGGTGAATCTGTCCCCGTGTCCAAGACTCCGGCAACAACTGAGTCCCTCAGGAGCCTGGATCTCTCCGCCTCGACGGTATCCTCAGAAGTCGCCAAACATTTCCTGTTCTGCGGTACAAAGATCATTCGCGCCCGGAGGCCACAGGAAGGACAAGAGGACGAGGCGGTTGCCCTCGCCATGGTTGTTAGGACGGGCTTCAACACTACCAAAGGCTCCCTAGTACGCTCCATGCTCTTCCCCAAACCTTCGGGCTTCAAGTTCTACCGGGATTCTTTCCGCTACATTTCTGTAATGGCCTGTGTGGCATTGCTGGGGTTCACTGCGTCCTTGATCAACTTCATCAGGCTCCACCTTGAGTGGCATCTGATTCTTGTCCGTGCGCTTGACCTGATCACTATTGTTGTCCCGCCTGCTTTGCCGGCTACCCTGACAATCGGCACGAACTTTGCCCTAGGTCGCCTGAAGGGGAAGCAGATATTCTGCATCAGCCCACAGAGGGTCAACGTTGGCGGCAAGCTCGATCTCATGTGCTTCGACAAAACTGGTACTCTGACGGAGGAAGGTCTTGATATTCTCGGTGTACGAGTAGTCGAGAGAACTACAAACAGGTTTAGTGACACACTAAACGACCCAAACATGTTCGTGCCGGGGCATAACCACGGGCCCGGGATCCAGGGTCCCAATGACACACAAAAAGCAGCGCTGTACGCCATGGCAACGTGCCATTCTCTCCGATCAGTCGACAATGAGCTTGTCGGTGATCCCCTCGACCTCAAGATGTTTGAGTTTACTCAGTGGACTTTTGAAGAAGGAAATCAAGGTGGGGGGAACCCTGACGATGAGGAACAAGGAACCCTCGAACCGTCCGTTGCCAGGCCGCCGCAAGGAATCAAGGATCAAAACGGTACGGGGGATGACAATCAAAACGTTAGTAACACCCCCAAATACAATACCCCCAAATACAATACCCCCAAATACAATGCCATCGCATGCTGATGCAAACCTTAGGTCTCATTTGAGCTGGGAATTCTCAAATCTTTCGAATTCGTATCCCAGCTGCGCCGTGCAAGTGTCATCGTGAGGGCTTTTGGCCAGCAAAGCGGCGACATCTTTGTCAAGGGGGCTCCTGAGTGTATGCGGGAAATTTGCAGACCCGAAACATGTACGTGCGATATGAGGAATGGATGATCACTGCAACATCCATGAGCTAACACATGTTCAGTCCCTACCGATTACGAGGAGTTGTTAAATCATTACACTCACAGCGGCTACCGAGTCATCGGGTGCGCTACGAGGCATATCAAAAAACTCAGCTGGGTCAAGGCCCAAAAGATGAAGCGTCAAGAAGTTGAATCAAAGCTCGATTTTGTCGGGTTCATCGTTTTTGAGAACAAGCTGAAACCTGCCACGGCGGGGGTACTGAGGGAGCTCTTGGGGTCGAACATCGACACCGTAATGGTGACCGGAGACAACATCCTGACGGCCATCAGTGTTGCGAGGGAATGCAACATGATCAGCAAAACAGCACACTGCTTTGTCCCCCACTTCACCGCGGGTAATTCGAGGGACCCGAATGCTAGCTTGCAGTGGGAGAGCATCGACAACCATATCTATCAACTTGACAGCAACACACTCCTGCCCTTGCCAGCCCCCGCAGAGGGAGATGCGTCTTTGCCGTACGATATCTCGAACATCCGAAATTATTCTCTCGCCGTCAGTGGCGACGTGTTCCGCTGGGTCGTAGACTACGCGCCACCCGAAGTTATGAGGAGGATGCTGGTTGCCGGCAAAGTCTTTGCACGCATGTCCCCGGATGAGAAGCACGAGCTTGTCGAAAAGCTGCAGAGCATCGATTATTGCTGTGGTTTCTGTGGCGATGGCGCAAACGATTGCGGCGCGCTCAAGGCGGCAGATGTGGGCATCTCGCTTTCGGAGGCCGAGGCATCAGTTGCCGCTCCGTTCACGTCCCGAGTTTTCGACATTCGGTGCGTCCCCGAGGTTATACGGGAAGGGCGAGCCGCTCTTGTCACAAGCTTCAGCTGTTTCAAGTTCATGAGTCTGTACTCGGCCATCCAGTTCACCTCTGTTACCTTTCTATACGCTTCGGCGTCCAACCTTGGGGACTTTCAGTTTCTCTTCATCGACCTAGCGCTTATCCTCCCAATCGCTGTTTTCATGAGCTGGGGCGGCCCGTTCCCGGAGCTGAGCCGCAAGCGACCGACGGCCAACCTTGTGTCACGTAAGGTGTTGACGCCGTTGCTGGGACATATTTGCATTTGCATCATGGTTCAGACCATGGTCTTCCTCGCAGTACGGCAGCAGTCCTGGTTCATCCCACCAACAATCAATCCAGACCACTCCAACGTCGAGAACTCGGAGAACACTGTGCTATTCCTGACGTCTTGTTTTGAATACATCTTCGCCGGGGTGGTCCTCAACGCTGGCCGCCCCTTCCGGCAATCGGCGATGCAAAACTGTGAGTTGCTTTGACCTCCCCCGTTATCATTCGAGAGGATTTCTGACTAATATGACATAGGGCCGTTCGTGGCCACGATCATCGTGGTGTTGCTGATCAACCTCTACATGATTGAAGGGCCGGCGCATTGGCTGCAGCGTCTCATGCAACTCACGTACGTGGCTGGCGACTTCAAGCTGTACATCATTACCCTTGGCATCATGTACCTTGGTCTTGCATGGGTGGGGGAAAACTTCGTCTTCCAGCGACTGGCCCGACTTATTGGACGGGCAAAGGAGTCCCTCACCAAACGGGAGAAGGTGAGGAAGCAGTATAAAGTTATCCTGGAGCAAATGCTGTTTTAGGGCTGGTAGCGTATATATGAATTGTTGGATAGATCTTCTGGGCAAATGCCATGATTCATGTATTGAAGTCCAAGACATAGTAGCGAGCATGGCGTCGTTGGGTAAAACTGGGATCTAAGTTGTGGGAAGGGAACATCGGGATGAAATTCGAGAAACGAACCCATGTAACAATTAGCCAGCATGGAGTTCGTGGAGAGTGGCCTGTGTTTGAATATTGACCATTCCTGAACTGGTGAGCAGTACCGGACAATAGATGATGGCACCTCGCTTGGACCCCCATTGCTAGGAAGAGCGGGCTGCAGCGTCTCTATCCGCATTCACCGCATTCCGAAACACGACGGACTTGCTTGATGACCAGTACACTCAAGCCGCTTCCCCACGCGGTCCATCACCCCCACCGGAATCTAGGCGGTTGGCTCTAGCTTCAGGAGTCCTCCCGTGGTGATAGCTTGCATTTGAAGTACACATTCCTCTCTGTTTATAAGTACCTAGCTTCCCTCACACGGTTACTCGCAGGTCTTTGGTGACAATAAACTCACAAAATAAACTGCCCTGGATCCATCTCCAAGATGGCTTCCGGTAAGTAATAAGCCCAAGGGCTACCAATTCTTCTCCCCTCAATAGGGGACCTGGTTCTAACCTCGCCAGATCAACTCATTGACAAAATTGTCGACGGCGGCTACCTCCCGCAGTACGCCCTGAGCTTAGCCGCGAGATGGCAGACGCGCAGCCGCATCGCGCAGATGACCGCGCCCCCTGATGTTGCTCTTGCGCGCAAGATGGCTTTCGTCGAGCAACTTCGCGGCATGAGCATCGCTGTTGAGACCGGCGCCGCCAACAAGCAGCACTACGAGGTCAGCGTGGGTGTACTAGCTGCGGCGCTGGGCCCGAGAATGAAGTACTCGTGCTGTCTTTACGAGCGCGGGGATGAAACGCTTGCGGAAGCCGAGGAGGCCATGTTGGCGAGTTATGTTGTGAAGGCGGAGTTGAAAGATGGCATGAGGATTTTGGATCTTGGATGTGGCTGGGGCTCGGGGGCACTTTACTTCGCTGAGAAGCTCCCAGGCGCGAAGGTCGTGGCATTCTCCAATTCCAAGAAGCAGAAGGCATTTATAGATGGCCAGGCCGAGGAGAAGGGTCTCAAGAACCTTGAGGTAATTACTGGGGATGTGACTGACTACGAGTTTGACCCGGAGAGCTTCGACCGGGTGGTTTCTATTGAGGTTTGTCCCCCCCCAGCCGAGCTCTCCTTTAGAACCCTGGCTCACGGATACCCCTCAAGATGTTTGAGCACATGAAGAACTACCAGGCCCTCATGGCTAAGGTTGCGAGGGCGCTACGCCCTGGAGGCAAGCTTTTTGTCCACGTCTTTGCTCATAAAGACGCCCCGTACCACTTCGAGGAGGGTTGGATGACGACACACTTCTTCACCGGAGGTACAATGCCGTCCTCTGACCTGATGCTGTACTTCCAGGAGGACCTGCGAATTCAGAAGCATTGGTGGTTGAGTGGAACACACTATTCAAAGACGAACAGGGTACGTTACGCACTTGAATGTGCCCTTGTTGCCCGCCCATGACTTTTTCTGACTGTTGCAGGACTGGCTGAAAAGCTTTATCGCAAACAAAAAAGAAGTTTGGACGCATCTGGTCGACAACTATGGTAAGGAGAACGCGAGTACGTGGTACAACAGGTGGCAGCTTTTCTACCTTGCCTTGGTCGAGTTCTTTGGCTACAGCGAGGGCGATATATTTGGTGTCGCCCACTACCTATTCGAGAAGCCGTGTGAGAAGCAGCCCGGGTCGCCGTAGAAAGGCACCACACTGCTTCGTAAGATGATTGCGAGATGCTGCTTGCCCGGCTTTGGGCCGTCCGTATTCGATGGCGAGCAATGTTCCAGTGTAGCTCTAGTCGTCATAAATAGCATGAATTCCTTATGTACAATGCTTCCTGCCAACGCTCCGCGCCAACCGCTCAGTGGTCCCATGGGTGTTTTCTGCCGATGAGGACGGCGCCTACACTTCCACATTAGCATGTACGTTCCGCGAAGGGCGTGGGGTTCAATCCGAGAGCCGCACCATCTTTCTTTGCTCGATACATCAACTACGCCACAGTCAGAAACTATTCAATCGCGCTAGACATCGGTAGCTACGGGAGTTGGAGGAGCATACCCAGAACCACATGCTGGCACCGAGGCCAGTACCCAAGAGTCGGTAGACTCGGGGGACGTGAGGCTTGAGATCGGCCATTGTGCCTGTTTCTGTCGCACAAAAGTGTCAGCTTCGTCATGACTGGTTGCGGCTAGTCGCGATAAGAAGAATTGAGAGGACTAACCCTCACGTTGTCTGTGTGGTGGCGACTGGAACCGGGAATTCAATTCAGAGAGGTTTCTGGGGTCGGCAATTGAGGGACGTGATGCTCTTGTCATCCTGGAAGTCGCAATGGGAGCTCGGAGCTGGTGGTAATCCTGCCTGACAATCCAGGCAGCAAATACGCCAAGAGCTGGCCTGTGCGCCCCAAGCCATTTCCAAGTACCTTTCAGGTGCTTGACATCAAACGCGCCTGTCGCCAACCCTCCCAATCCAGGTCTTCATCGATTTTCTGCTATTTGCTGCTCCCGACAGCGATAACACAGTAGCAACACGCTTGCCATGTTGCTTTCTCCCCATAGCTGAGGAGCGCACGTCTTCTCCCCTCCGCCTGGCTCGGCACGCCTTTATACTTTTTCCACCCAATAGGCAGGATTCAACATTGTGCCGTTTCTTTCTTGCCGGACAACCAACTCCAACTTGCAACTCACGATCGGTGCGAAGCAAACAACATGAGCGGTGGCGAATGGAAAGAAGGGGGCGGTGCCCCTTCTCCTCGATCCTTCGCAATAACCCACCAGCGACCGAAGTCAAGCTTTGCTGGGTGCTCTAGAATCACTGACTACGAAATACTGAACAAGCTTGGCGAAGGGACGTTTGGGTAAGATTCCACAATCTGCCTTCACTGGAAGATGGGCCCTTTCTGACGCCGTTTTACCCCTCAGTGAGGTTCATCGCGCGAGGTCTAAAAGAACCGGTGGGATGGTTGCTTTGAAGAAGATTATTATGCACAACGAGAAGGATGGGGTGAGTCCGCTCTCGCAACTGTTCCCCACACGTATTGACCTAACCTTGCTTAGTTCCCCATAACAGCCCTCCGAGAGATCAAGCTGCTGAAGCTTCTTTCACACAAGAACGTTCTCCGATTGGAAGACATGGCTGTTGAGCACCCCCCCAGAACCAGCAGGTGCCCCAACGTGCAAGGACTGGAACCCACCCACTAACCATGTCGCAGCCGACAAACGAAAGAGACCAATCATGTACATGGTCACACCTTATATGGATCACGACTTGTCAGGAATGCTCGACAACCCTTCTATCAAGATCTCGGTACCTCAGATCAAGTGCTACATGTTGCAGCTGCTCGAGGGTCTCAAGTACCTACACGCCAACCGCATCCTCCACAGAGACATGAAGGCTGCCAACCTTCTAATCAACAACCAAGGCATTCTCCAGATTGCCGATTTCGGCTTAGCGAGGCATTATGACGGGGACACTCCGCAACCTGGCCGAGGAGGCGGCGAGGCAAAGCGCGAGTACACAAGTCTAGTGGTGACTCGCTGGTATAGGCCTCCGGAGCTCCTGATGCACCTGAAACGATACACAACGGCCATTGATATGTGGGGTGTTGGGTAAGTTCTGTTTCCTTATGTTTAATTGCCGGACCCCACTAATGACGAATCAGGTGTGTTTTCGGAGAGATGCTTGTTGGCAAGCCTATTCTTGCAGGAGAGAGCGATCATCACCAACTTGATCTTATCTTCGACCTCTGCGGGACACCGACAGAAGAGACGATGCCTGGCTGGCGTACGCTGCCAGGGGCAGAAGGCCTGAGCCCCAGACCAAGACAGGGGAATCTAGCACAAAGATTCAGGGAACACGGTCATGGAGCCGTCTCGTTGCTGAAAGAACTGCTCAAGCTTGACTGGAAGTCGCGGGTCAATGCCATTGATGCTCTGCAGCACCCCTACTTCAAGAACGCACCATTCCCTGCAAACCCAGTGGACCTCCCAACATTCGAAGAGAGCCACGAATTTGACCGGCGGAAGTTTCATGACAGAAGAGCCGCTCTACCACCGGCACCGAAGGGCGGGACAGTTGGCCGAGGCCCCCAAGATAATGCAGGTAACGCCGGATTCAATAACGGTGACGGTTACGGGAGGAATGGCGTCAACGGCGGTCGTTATCCACGCAACCGACCTCCGCCAGGAGACGAGCGGGTTCCTGCTTGGCACAGAGAACGCGGGCTGCCTCCACGCCCTCCGCCAATTGATCATGTCAATGGGTGGGACCCTGCTGCCGGCGACCACCCCGACGGCTTTCGTGAGAGAGAGCGTGGCGGTCCTCCTAGAAGTCGGGCCGGGGGCGCCGCCCGTTCGGACGTTGACACATACATCCCTACTTATGACCGCGATGCCCCTCCCCCTCGCAGGGAGGATCGACGTCGCCGGGATGATTGGGATGACCGAAGACCGGACAGGAGACGCGGCCCTGAATTTGACGAACGGGCGCGAAATAGTCGGACAAGGAGCAGAAGTCGCTCACCCATACGGGATCGTGATAGGGAACGCGATCGCGACGTCTATCGCAGATAGGGGTTTAACTTCTCCGAATAAGGTATGGCCGCCCCTGGGAAGAAAGAATACAGCGAGCCGCGGCGAAGCCTTTCCCGCAAAATGGCGCAACCACCATGGTTGAGTAAGTGCATTACGTGTAATCAGGACATG
>Ga0247758_1000284_pt1 | contig 44626 bp, 65 predicted proteins | sample UWRJL156409C4_FD_180950 | JGI IMG/M metagenome (GOLD analysis project Ga0247758, IMG submission 180950) | Plant litter microbial communities from Arlington Agricultural Research Station in Wisconsin, United States - UWRJ-L156-409C-4 | ecosystem: Environmental > Terrestrial > Plant litter >...
CGGGGCTTCAAATTGTCCCACGAATCCCGGATGAGATTTTGGCCAAGATGTCCGGCCGGAAGCTTTCCTTCCGCGTGCAGATACTTCAATGTCCGAACCGTCGGGCCCAAGCCCCAGTAGCGCAATTCCAGCAGTCCCCATTGCTACCTCACCTGCTCCACTGGCGCATTGAGTGTACCAAGGGCGTCGAAAATGAGCAGGAACCCATCAATTCCGGGCTGGACTTAACTGGTGACAACCGTCCATACAAATTGTTGCTCGAGTGATTGATGACTCGCTGCGCACATAGTTAGGATTGTATGTGAAATCTCCCAATTGCACTGAAAATGGCTGGCTTCCTCGCAGCTATCCTCTGTGGCGGAGTGACCTTGGTTGCTACAACGAGTGCGAGGACTCTGTGCCAGCGGGGTGAGACCAGGACATTCGAGGCAGAAGATGCTATCTTGAGTAAAGGAGTGGTGGTGGATACGGCTCAGTCTGGGTTTTCGGGTATGTACCTTGACTTGCGATTTTAGCATCCTGCCTCCCCACGTTTCGATCGACTTGGCCAACTAAACGCCGTCATAGGAACGGGATATGTGACGGGATTTGACGAGGGCAGTGACAAGGTCACCTTCAACATCAGCAGCGACAGCACCAGGCTGTACGACCTCACCATCCGTGTCGGTGCCATCTATGGGGAGAAGAGAACATCCGTGATTCTGAACGGCGGCGCAAGCAGCGAGGTGTACTTCCCCGCGAGTCAGACATTCGCCAATATTGCTGGCGGGCAGCTTCTGCTGGAAGCCGGGGCCAACACCTTGGACATTGTCAGCAACTGGGGCTGGTATCTCCTCGATTCCATCACTCTCACGCCGTCGGCGCCGCGTGCAGCACATAACATCGACACGACGCTTCGCAACGCCGCGGCAGACGACAATGCCAAGGCACTCTACGCCTATCTCCGTTCGATATACGGAAAGAAGATCCTCTCGGGTCAGCAGGAGCTCTCGTACGCTGACTGGATCTCGCGACTGACAGGAAAGACGCCCGCCCTGGTGTCGGTGGACCTGATCGACTACTCACCGTCCCGAGTAGAGCGCGGCACCGTCGGGACTGCCGTCGAGGAGGCGCTCGTCCACCACAACCGTGGCGGCATAGTCTCGGTGCTGTGGCACTGGAACGCGCCGGCCGGGTTGTACGATACAGACGAGAACAAGTGGTGGAGCGGGTTTTATACCAGGGCGACGGACTTCGATCTTGAGGCTGCGCTCAGCACCACCACTAATTCCAATTACACGCTCATCCTCCGAGACATTGACGCTATCGCCGTGCAACTCAAGCGGCTGCAGGATGCCGGCGTTCCCATTCTCTTCCGTCCCCTCCACGAGGCCGAGGGAGCTTGGTTTTGGTGGGGGGCCAAGGGGCCCGAGGCAACCAAGAAGCTGTGGCTGCTGCTGCACGACCGTCTGACCAACCACCACAAGCTCAACAACCTGATCTGGGTTTGGAATTCGCTCCTCCCCGCGTGGTATGTGGGCGATGATACAGTCGATATTCTGAGCGCAGATGTTTACGCACAAGGAAACGGCGTGAGTAGCTCTCCGAGACCAAGAGTTGCAAAACTGGACTGACGCTCCCCCTGGCAGCCCATCTCAACGCAGTACAACCAACTTATCGAGCTGGGCAAGGATACCAAGATGATCGCCGCTGCTGAGGTTGGGGCCGCTCCGCTCCCGAAACTGCTGCAGGCATACGGCACCCATTGGTTGTGGTTTGCTGTCTGGGGTGATACCTTCATCAACAACGCGGAATGGAACTCGCCTGAGACGCTGAAGAAGGTACAAACTCAAATTTTATCCCGCATCGTTTTGTCCTCTGACTGACTGTCAAAAGATCTACAACAGCGACTATGTCCTCACGCTAGAGGATATCCAGGGATGGCGTGGCTAGGATCGGTCGGTCGAATTAGAATGAGCTGGCGCATGTTTTTATTGATGGGCATCGGAGTCGCCGTCGAGGTAGGAAGAACGTTGCTGCCGATGCCGGTAGACACGGCCAAAACAATGGAATGCGACCGTTCACATCGCGTCCCGCGTCTGACCTACCGCACATGACATGCAAAATTCCCGTCGTCTCATTGGGGTGGGCCGGGGCTGCTGGAGCTGTTTGCTCGGTGGAAGCGACGACTCAAATGTGCAGAACACGTTGCCCAATCGCCCTTGTCAGACGAAAAGTGCTGGCGCAGTTCTCCACAATTGTTGGGACGATCTTCGTGCTTTCCTCGCCATGCTTCTCGGTACGTCCCGAGCGGCAAGCGGTGGCCTTCCAGCGACGGGAGGTGGGGTAATGCCGAGCACGAACCAAATCACCGAACGTCAAACGCCGTCGACGCTGCAGCTGCTTGTGACTCACGCCGAGCGCAAAACCTGCCACTAGCAGTGTGGTTCTGTCAAGTCGGGTCATCCTGGAATATTTGCGTATTCAGAGGTATAAAGCTAGGTCGCTCATCGGCTTCAAAACCGCACTGAAACCAGCAACTCACTCCCCAGCGCACACTTGTTACCATTCTATCACGATGCCCCGCCTCCCTGAAAACATCGACGAAATATGCGCTCGGGTCAGAGATGAGCTCAGCGGAACTGATTTCGATTGCAGCGACCTGACCCCATTGAGCGGCGGGAATGCGAACTATGTTTTTCGCTGTCGGCTTGCAAAGCCCCTCGAAGATGGCACATCTGAGGTGCTGGTGAAGCACGGCGAGGGCTACGCCTCTGGGAACCTGACGTTCACCCTTCCCACTTCGCGATGCGTACGTATCCAGCAATAGCCGTCTCAGTCTGCAAGCAGGTTCCAATCTAACATCCCAAAAGGTGGTCGAATCGAAAGCTCTAGCCGCTCTTGGGGGATTGGCTCCGTCCGATCCCAACAACGGCTGGTGCGCCGTCCGGACCCCTAAGCTCTACCATTTTGACCCTCAGACCAACACCCAGGTCCAGGAATATCTCGCCAACGGCATCGACCTCAAGAACTATGCCCTTAAACACTATGAGCCACACACCTCGCCCGTTAAGAAGGCACAGTGTTTGGGATTCGGACGCGGTCTTGGGCAGTGGCTGAAGCACTTTCATCAGTGGGCGGAGCAATCACAAGACCTTCGGAACAACGCTGCTGAGAACACGTCAATTCAGAGGCTCAAGCACAGCACATACTACGACTATCTCATCCAGATGATCGAAAGGTTTCCGACGATTCTCTCACAGGCAAAGGAGGTGTTTGAAAGTGTCAAATCCATGTCCGAGAGGGAGCTCGAAGATGACTCCACTCTCCAGGCGGTGCATGGCGACTTTTGGACTGGGAAGTGAGCATTTCTGCCTTGATTACAAGTCTCGCGAGCATGCGCTAATACCATTCGATCTAGTGTCCTGCTACCCGATGAAGAGATTGGTGAACCTGTCCAGTCGCCCATATTCGTCGTGGACTGGGAGGTTACATCGCTGGGGGTCAGAGTTCGCGATGTGGGCCAGATGATAGCCGAGCTCTACATGTTGCACTTGTTCAAGGAGATCGATGCTGGAGAGTGGTTGGTCGAGGGATACCTGGCAGGATACGGGAAACTCAGTACGGAGGAGGCCTTCCGAACCGCCATCCACATTGGCTGCCATCTAGTCGTGATCGGTGGCACTGTACCCGACTGGGGGTCGTCTGAGGATGTGGCCAGGGTGGTAGCTCTTGGAAGAGACATGATCGTCAATGGGTGGACGAAGAACAAGGCTTGGTTTGATGGGGGAGTGTTGGGGGCAATGTTTGTCTAAAGGTTCCTAAGAACTTCTGAATCTAGCGCGGGCCCTAGGGCTTCCACCGAAAGCTTGGATGTCGCCAGTCCAAGTCCTCCACCTTCCCTTCTGTCGAGCTGGACTCGCTCGCTTCTTCCGCCTTGCTGTCCCTCGCTCTGTTGTCCGCCTTCATCCACAACAGCGTCAAGGTGCTCAAGACTAGGATCATGGCCGATGTGGCGAGGTTAATGGAGTTGCCTATGCGATAGTTTGGCGCATCCCACTCGACAAACGACCACGAGCCGATCAGGCCTCCACAATGCGCGAATATGCAGTTGATTGCAATCGATGCACTCCTCGCAGTATCAGAGAGAACGTTGGCGGCCACTTGTGCGTTGGTCAGGGGGCCCAGAGTGAAGCAGCTCGCCACCAGAAACGTCGCGCCATACCGTACTCGCTGGTTATCCGAAGCCAGAAACATGATGTATCCGATCAGGACCAGGATGGTCGACGGCTTGAAGAATATCTGACGCCGGTCTTTCCACCAACTCAGACCCGACATGGATACCATCACGAAGGCGCCGATGAGGTAAGGGGGCACCGTGTAGAGTTGTTGCTGAACTGTGCTGCTCTTCGGGTAGATTGTTCGCACAATGGTCGGCAGGAAGAAAGCAAACGCCTGGACAGTGACGGCATCGAGGAGGAAGATGAAGCCGACAGCGAGAGTGACAGGGCTGTAGACTCCATGAAGAAACTTCCGCGCGTTCATCTTGTCGACGATATCGACGTCTTCATCAGCAGTGGTCCTCCGTTCGGACCTCACCCGCTCCAACACGAGTACTTTTTCTTCCGGCCTGAGCCAGCTCGCCGTCTCCGGACGATCAGTCAGGACGATTAGCGCAATAGCCGCTAGTCCGATGGTGAGAATCCCTTCGAGGGCGAAAATCATCCTCCACGACGTCAGCCCGCCGATGCGAGGGAGCTTGAGGATCCCGCCCGCGAGTAGTCCACCAAAAGCGCCCGCCAAGGGGGCCGTCACGAGATAGAGCGAAAGCCGGAATGTGAGCTCCGATCTTTTGTACCATCGCGACAGATAGTAGGATATGCCCGGCATCATGCCCGCCTCGAAAACACCGAGGAGAAATCGAACCGCACACGCTTGCGGCACCGTGTTAACGAAGGCGGTAGCGACAGAGCACACGCCGAACATTATCGAAGTGATTGGTAAAAACCATCCTGGGCCCATCCACTTGCATGTAATAACAGCCGGGACCTCGAGAAGGATATAGCTGACGTAAAACACCGAGAGGATGATATTGTAATCGGAACCTGAACACCAAGTCAGTCGTCTACCGCGGGGAAGCAAGGGAGAATAAATCAGGGACTCCAAACCTGTCATTTTGAGGTCCTCCGCCATTCCGCTAATCTTTGCATTTCCTGTATTCTCAAATGTCAACCGGACCGTGGTGGATGTGGCGGAGCGACGACATACCGAGGTTTGCTCGATCGATGAAGCAAAGGAGATACAGAATCGAAACGACAGGGATGAGATGGAGGTCGATTTTTGAGCGAACAGTCGAGGCATCGCATTTGGAGATTAGGGTGGGTGTCTGAGCCTCAATAGGGCTGGAGTCACCCATCGTTTTGTTCATGGCCGACATTGCAGATTCAGTAAGCAGAAACTTTAGGCTGCGGAAGAGGCTCGAGGTTGGGCCCACGGCAATCCTGAAATGGAGGTCTGATGTTCGTTATGTACGCCGTTGTTTTCCTGACGGTGCACACCAGTTGACCGACTCTTTGTGAAACATAACGGTCCAGAATGCAATAGGCCGAGACACGCAGCTATTTCCGAGACAGATTATCGCGATAAATCAATAGCAGCCCAGCCTGGGGATATCCGTCCCACCCATGTCTGCCGATCGCCCTTCCGACTGGGCTCTACCCGACGTCCGGGGAGGGTGGTCAAGCCACGGAGATCCACAAGTGACAGCACAAGTCTTGGCTTCACCAGTCAGATTCTAGTATGACACAATGTGCAACTTGGCAGAGATAAGTCACGGAACACACCGACGGGCTCCATCCACAACTTGAACACGCTGATGCTGAATGCAAAGACCGAGGCATCACGCAAAATCCACACCACGATACTGTTTTGAAATCACGACATCGAAAAGTACGGCATTCATATCGCAAACTGGAAGTGAAAAGAAGTCATAATTATGAGATGTGTGCATTTGCAATCAGTTGCATCGCTATGCTGTCCTACGCATCACAGTGCAGTTCAAGGAGTAGCCGCCGCAACCTTGTCTGCCAACTCGACGATATCGTCGTTCGTGATCACATCTGTGGGCCGCTTGAACCCTTCCTTGTATGGGAGGCGCTCTTCGCCTGTAGAGTCAACGGAGTTAGCAAAATCTTCAAGAAGCTCGAGGATGAAAACGTACGGAACATAACATCGACCCATTTAGTTTTGGCGTTGCCCTCGGTCCCTTTGCCAAAGACGGCGAGATATAAAGCCGTTTCAAACCGGCTGAACTGGTCTTCGCGGGATGTGAAGTTGAATGCAGGGTTGGCCACCCGAGCGGCGGCGATGCGAGCACTCCGCGCCTTCGCCGCCGTTGCGATAGAGATGACATCTTTGGTGAAGAACTTGGCCACGGTTTTGTAGATGGTCGGGTTGAAACTGTGGTTGTCGCCAAAGAAGATGTCGTTGCGGCTCAAGCTGCCATCATGTTCAATAACTGGAATTTGGTGTTAGAGATCCAAAAAAAAAAAAAAAAGACAGGAGAAAAGTAGCAAGTAGTACCTCCGTGTTTGTTCAGATCGTTGAGATTTAGCGTGCTCGGGTTGCCCGTTGTAGACGTTGTCACGGCTAGCTCGGCGACGGGCTTACTCGAAGCCGGGTCGAGGTTCAGCGCCTCGTCAATGCCACCGACAATCTGGTCGATGGAGACATTCTTTCCGTTCCGAGGAAGATAGCCGTGATTGGCCAGCGAGTTCAACATTGGGCACGGGCTGCGAACTGCCGCAAGTCAGCAAGAGCCCCTGAGTGGCGCTGGAGTAATGGATCCCATACCATCTCGTGGCGCGGGAGGGCGAAACTCATGCTTGTCTGGTCCGGGCAAACAGCTCGCAATTGTTGCAAGTGCCGCGACTGTGAGGGCGATGTTGGCACGCATGGCTGCGAAAAGTGTAGACAGGGAGATTGGTTGTGAAGGAAGGGGCAGTGCGCGACAGTGATCTCTCTTCTCCAGACAACGCCAAAAGGTCTGTATTTGAGGGGGGGTGATGCCAACCTTTTGTACCTGCGAATGCGAGTGGGATGCTGGAGGATGCAACTGCGAGATGAATACCCAAAATGTCGGGTCCCACAGTCGCCTGGGATGCAGAGCACGGGTTCAATAGGTATCAATATTTCCAAAAAAGACTACCTACTCATGTACGCAGGGGTTGCCCCGAGGGCGCCTTGCTGTCAAAGTCCGACCAGACAAAACCCACAAATTCTCATCGGTATGCCTAAGGGGATTCTCCAAAAGGTAGGTACGCAGGCATGAATGCGTCCTAAAATACCCTGATGGGGTTGCATTGGGGTCGCGGACTGGGAACCGTCCTGCCGTGTTGGGGTGTATCTTCGGGATGACCAGGTGTGTTGGGTCACTTAGGCGCCCGTCAGCAGAGCCGGAAAGCTTCTCGTGATTCCCGGCTTCAATCGGTAGAGACAACTGCAGTCCGGGTAGGGGTGTCCTCACCGGCACGAGTCCGAGGCCCGCATGGGCCCTGTTCGCGCACATAAAGGGACTGGGTGGCCCAGCTTTCCTAATTTCCAGCGTTACATTACATCGTCATTGTCCAGCGGCACCTACCTGTCAAACCTGTCGCATACGGTATGACCATGCATAAAGCTTGAGTGCAGCGGCAGGCAGGGGTTCGATGCATCAATAAAGCTTCCCCTGAAATGGAATGTGAGCAGGAAAGCAGAAAAGCAGCCCGTAGCGGTAAAAGCCATTTTCTATCGATTGGATACAAAGCAATTGGTCAGCAACTTGAGTTTTTGGATCTTTTGAACCGTTATCATTCTAGAACAAAGTGGCCGTCGTCCCAGGTTCGGACGCCATACACCCTATTGACCCCTGCACGGCGCAAAGGGTAACCGAAAGGCGTTGAGAATTCAGGAAGAGGTCTAAAAGGAGGCCGAAAGACGTCCTAGATCCTGTCATTCATTCGTGCCAGAGGGGTTGAAGGCCTGACTTACAACATAGCGGACCTCGGTTGCACTGGAATAGACGGCTGAAGAATCCAGAGAGGCCTCGAATGCATCACAAGAGGCCACTGGGCATCGTAGGAACGGCTGTTGGGAATGTGATACTGCCTCCAACGTAAAAATGCACCGCCTGAATTGACAGCACAAGGCTTATTCGCATTGTCAGAGGCCTCAAGTGCATTCGAATAGGTTACCCAAGAATGCGGGAAGGTTTCTTGAGATATCGATACGGCCTATACCCAATGCCGCAAGAGGTGTTGCTCATGACGTGCCCTGGCAATTGCTTGTTTACCAAGAGAAGCAAACCTTAGAAGGAAACTTCCAGCCACCCGCTGATGCAGAATCTCACTTTCAGTCATGCCTCGTTTCTTGATGCACCGCATGAGATCGGGGGCTGCTTCCAAAAGGTCTAGATCGTCTTGCGCGCGGGGCTGAAGGGGGTCCCAAAGTGAATTCAGGAAGATGGTGACGACCGCCGACATTGGGTAAAACACGATTGTCCTGAGCACGAGGGTTGGTGAGCAATCTGTTACCAAGGTGGGCGTTTGATCTACTGTAGCAGATGGAGGCACTTACCAAGAGGCATCTTCAAGCAACTCATGCATAGGGGTCCGCAATGTGAGCAGTGTCGACCGACTCGCCTCTACGGCAAGAGCCAAACTCGACCTGACGCTGTCCATTTCTCGGCTTTCTCTTGCGGCCCAAGCCATGCACCGGCTCGTTGCCTGGTGAATCGTTGCCACCAAATGGCAGTACTCGAACCGGATGACTATGGTCCGAATGCTCTTTGGCAAATCGCCCTCCAGAGGGGAGCCCTGAGGGAGGAACAGCACTGGGCGGTGCTTTGGGGGCACCGAAAGCCGCCACTCTTCGAGCTCCTCGTCTAGCTCCCGGATGTCGCGCAGCAGGTCGGCGTCCGACTTTCGCAGCGCCTTGGCCGAATACAGCATGCTGCACGCCTTAGACTTGATCATGATCAGCAGAAGGTCACCAGGGAGGATCGGCACGGCAGATTCATCCAAATGGGTTACATCTGTATCCAAGTACTCGTCCATGTACTGAATATCAAGATAGCCACCAGGCAGTGTGAGATCGCAATGACCGTCGCTGATGGAGGGCGGCTGCCCCGTTCGGAGCGAGATCTCCTTGTCGAGCATGTAACAGAGCCAAAACAGCTTCCGTAGGTGTCTCTTCTCATGTGTCGTCCAGTTCCCCGAGCCCACGTTCTGGTCCGGCATAGTCCAGGGGTCGGTCAAGGAAAGGTATACCGCACACAGAGGAATTCTGCCAGAGAAGAGTTGATAGATCGACTGGGCGCACAGCTTGTTAGCTGACCCTACCTTACCTAGACATCTCAGTGTATGGGAGTGAAAATAAAAAGAATTAACCCACCAGCATAAGTGCTGTTTGCAGAGTTGTCATGCTTGGGGGTATCACAGACTGCAGGAAATGCTGCGCATTCAACGCTGCAGCGTGTGCATCAACACGTACCGCAGTCGGGCGGCGCTCGCTTTCCAACGTTGAGACAACCGAGAGAAATGCCATAACGGATGCCTTGGCAGCAGCGATCTCGGTGTCTGATAGTGACCCCAGGTCACGTCCAGAGCCGTAAGCTATGTTGATGGTTGCCTGGAAGATGGCGGAATCGACAATGGGAAACTCGAGCCTCAGGTGTGATCTTCGGAAGAAGGAGAGATAGCCGTCGACCACGATCCCGCTAGGCAGTGAGAAGTCGACTTCGTTTTGGGGTGCGATGATGAACGAATGATCTGGAAGGGGATAAAAGACAGTGTCCCGGCCAGTGCGTGACCATATCCATTCTCGGCCCTGGTCTGAGAAGATGGGGATGCCGTCGGTCCCTTAGGTGATGTCGACTCGACGCTTACCAAAGATACCTATCAAAGTATGTTAAAGTATGTTTCAGGCACTGTCCCTTTCCCCTCACGCAGGATATTCCGAATGGTCACCATCTCGCCCAAAACGGCCTAGTCCACCTGATGCAGCTTCATCGTCACCAATGGGGCCTCACTAGCACTAACTGGGTGGAGAGAAGGACGTGGACACATGGCGGGGAACGGCTAGCATGAGCGGAGTCGCTAAAACAGGAATGGCACTATCTCCGTGGCACATGGAATCGCACATGGAATCCGCGGCGCCCTTTCGGGGTCGCTGGTCTGCGCATAGGTCGCAACTACTCCCTGGGTCACTTGGGATTTGCAAGAACAAGGAGCTCGAGACCAACGCGGGTCTTAGGAATGAATAAACAATGACAAATGTCATTGTAACACCTGCTATTTCTCGCCTTCAGGCGCCATTGCACCGGGTCCCGTACCGACACGTTGCTGCATGTTGGTTCCCCCTCCAGTCACCGCTTCCATGGCCTGCTAGAGTTTAGGTACGCCTCGAGCCTCGAGCCTCAGCGCTATACGGCTGAAGCTGCGCCATGGCGCCCTTAAACTCCCGCTCGACAACTTCGGCATGTCGAGTGGAACGTGGTGTTATCGAGCACGCAAAGGGCAGCGGGCTGGAGTTGAAGCCGTCGGAGTATGCAAAGCTAGCAAAACAAGTCACGTCAGCACAGTGTTCCCAACTGAGGGCAACCGACAACATACATATCGACGTCAATATCCTTCCCCTTTTCATCACGCGCGGGGGTCACATCAAACGCCCAGAGAATGCGGGCGATGTTGATCGACACAGAAGCCGAGCCAAGGTGCATGCCCGGACAGATGCGGCGCCCCCATCCGAAAGCGCTGTGGCCAAAGGTGCCGGGATACTCTCTGCCCTCGAGGAACCGCTCGGGCTTGAAGTTGTGCGAGTCCGGAAAGTCAGCTTCGTTGTGGTGGACTGCAAGGTACTGGTGTCAACATTTGGTCTACCCTCGCGCAAAGTGACGGTCTGGGGAATCGACAGAGAACTTACTGGCCCAGAGCGGTGCGATGATGGTGCTTCCCTTGGGGATAAACATGCCCTTATACACGTCGTCGGCAGTGCTCGCGTGCGGCGTACCACCGAGAACGGCCACGGGTCGCCATCGCAACGTCTCGGACGCAATAGCCCTGACATAGTCAAGCTTCGCCAAGTCCTCGAAAGTAGGAAGTCGGTCCTTGCCGACCACCCTGTCGAGCTCTTCTTTGGCTCGAGGGATGAATTGGGGGCCGAACTTGACACAGGCGAGCAGAAAGCTGGCAATGGAGCCGGCAGACTACGCGTGGCTGCTCAGCATCGGCTCACAAAACAAGAGGAGAGGGGAGAAAGGGGGCCGGGTGCACCTACAGTCTCAACTCCGGCGCCAAACGGGGATCCCACGGCATATGCGGCCTCTAAATCCGACATTCCAATGCTTTGCTGTTCTTGCAAAACGTGTTTCGCAAACGAATCTGGCGCAACTCCTCGTGTTACCTCGTCTCGAACTTGGTTCATGAGGTTGGTGTAGAGCTGTATGTCCTTCTTCCGCTGCTCGAGAACCTGTGCCTTCCACGGAGCAAACACGCTTGGGACATATTTGAGGATCGGGTAGCGCTCCACCGCAAATTTCCCGGGAATGCTGTTGCAGCAGTGGTGAGATTGTGTGGTGGGTGATTCGGGAATACGTACTTACTTGACGTGAGTAAGGCGCTCCATCGCCTCTCCGTTCTGTTTGACCACGTCGTCGGTGCGCACATCCTCGACTCGACGACCATAGGTGACGGTGACGATGACCGAAGCGGCGTAGCGCTCAATATGAGTTCGGAAAGCGGCCGGCTCGGTGATCAATTCGTGCATCAGCACCTTGGACTCGAGGCTCTGGACCGGCCGATAGGTCTCGCTCTGGCGCTGCATGAAGCCGCTGTGCAACAGCTTGCGCCAACGCCGCCAGAACGGCGAGTATGGCGCCATCAGACCACGCATCCCGTCCGACAGAAGCTCGCTACCCATGATGAAGCGCGGGCGCGACGAGTAGATGGATCCCCTTTTCTCCAGCAAGTCCCAAGCAGCCTGTGCAGACCCCAGGATGATGGTCGGGGTTGGGCCCAGTTGGAGGTAGACAACATCACCATGCTCCTCGCAGAGTTGCTGGAACCACAGCCACGGCTTCCTGATACCTGTCTTGATGGCTCTGGGGCCAGGCGGTAGTTGAGAGCGGTGGGCGTATAGCTTCCATTCTTGCCGCAGCTACCAATTCACGGGTCAGTTCAATGTCCTGGATGATCTGGTCACAATTTGGTCCGGTCTTTGGAGGGCTACTGACTCGAGGAAAGGTGAGAGCAAGGTATACGAGGGCAAACACCGCGCTCGCCCCCGCAAGCAGGAGGTTCAGCATGCTGATTGCCGATCTTAAGGACGTAACTTTCGGTTTGGGGGTAGACGACACCTTGAGTGCCCGGCGCAGACGACAACAATGTGACGGGCAAAATCCTCCAATCTGATTCTGACGTCTCGGTTTTCCCTGCGCTTACTTGGTTCAAGTAGAATGGTCGGTGAGGGGAACCAGCAGCGGTCTCGCCAATTGCCGGGTGTGGTGGAGACGCCGGGCCGGGAATGTGTTCCCGTCTTTTGCGGAGGACAGCCCAGGGGCCATTTGGAGACTTGGCGGCACTCCTGGCTGGCCAATTAGGCCCCCAACGCCAGCTAGAACGACTCTTTCTTGCGGTAGTTCACACCCGGCAACGTAATGATTTGAACGCACGCCGGATCCCGCATTCTATGCCGGCGAGCGTTCCAGCTTCCGTCCGCATTCCCATCGCCCCGGGTCAACCTGAGAAAACCTCTCCGGAACACACCACAGCTCCCGGCAGATGTCATAGCAGACTACCAGCTATCGGTCCGGCTTGATGCTCCGTGCAAGCGCAGCGAGTGCGCCGTTGCGCATGGCCACACAATTGCCCCACCTGTGCCCCGGTCAACCTAACCCAGCATCGGATGAATCACGAATCACAGCGCGATGATGCGCGTTCCCTACAATTGGACTGGTTGCAGGCGGCTCAACAGCTATTTCAGTTCTGGAGATGCTGCAGCAGTTTGGGAGCGACTGTTGCCTGTCATCCTGTCGCCCCTGCGCACGGAGCACCGAGTGATCCCGTCAATGGGATGTCGAGGCCAAAGGCGGGCAGCGCATGTTTAGCGGCAATCCCATTGTCTTGGCCGAGCGTGACAATTTGCGAGCGTCTTCACCTTCTGCACATTTTCACGCCGGTGTTGAAGACTTTGCCTCGTGTTGAGACGCGTCTCTGGTGGCATTCTCGTCCCGCGTGAAGTGCAACAGCCCGGCGCGAATGGAATTAAGGGGCGCAGGATCTTGATATGCTCACAAACTTCTATGGGAAGGATTCAAATCCGTGGCCCTTTGCGAGATCCTCAGAGCGCAGTGCCTGGTTGCTCAGCTTGGTCCCGTTTCTTTGCTAGTGGCCGGATTTGCTGCGTTGTGATTCGTTCGCTCGCCAACACCAAAGGATAGACCTGTAGATCATCTCAAGTCACGGACAACACGACAGTCACAGCGGACATCCCCGTCAACAAGGCAAGAGGAGATGGCCGTGTATATAACCGGCGTCCGTGACACACCGGCATAGCACACTGGAGGGTCGTTTGGATACTCTTCTGAGCATCATCCACCTTTGTTTTCCACCATGAAGTTCAGTCGCTCTTGTTTGCTCGCCGGGTCAGCCTTGGTTCTCGGTGAAGCCGCTGCATCGTCAACGCCCATCAAATTTCAGCTTGAACGTCGTGTTGCGGGTGCAACCATACCAGGCCCGTCTTACAAACGGGCATCGACAGGCCAAAAGGTCGACCTCGACACATGGATTCAGCACAATGCAGACCTGCAGTGGTTCACAAACATCTCTGTCGGCACTCCCCCAAAGACATTCTCGGTTCTTCTAGACACCGGCTCTGCCGACCTGCTCCTGCTCGCAAGCAACTGCACCAACTGCGGCGGGCATAACCTCTACGACGCTGCCAAGTCGACATCTTTTAAGACCTTACCTGGGGACACCTCAATCGAGGCCGTGTTCGGCACCCAAGGCGACACACAGCCCGTCACCACCGTCAGCAATCTGACCGCACATCTCGTGGTCGATACAGTCTCCCTTGCTGGGCTCTCAGTCCCCGAACTGCCGTTCATCCTAGTCGACCATGCCACGGAAGGCATGGTGACGATGCCCATGGACGGCCTCCTTGGCTTGAGCCCGCTCAATTTGACCCATTTTTCCGAGGCCGGCCAGGGAACTACCTTCTTCTGGTCTCTTGTCCTCTCGGGCGCCGTGCCAAGCCCCGTCTTTGGGTTGCATCTCAACTCGGGCGACGAAGCGAACGGCGGCGAACTTACACTCGGCGGCATCGACGAGAACAAGTTCAGCGGCGACCTTGCCTATGTTGACTTTGACATGCCCATTGTCAGTCTGGCACTCGAGTGGTTCATCGAGAGCCCTGCGGTTTTCGTTGGCAACAAGAAAGTGTCAAGCGCCACTGGACTGGCGCTGCTGGACTCAGGCACTGCATACGTGATGACCCCCGATAATACCACAGCCGCCGCCATCTATGCTGCCATCTCGCCCAAAATCATCCAGATCGACCCTGCAGGTGCATGGGGAGCGCCGTGCGACATCCTCGCCGAGGTCAACGCCGAGAACATTAACTTCGCCATCGGCCCTGAAGAACAGGCAAAGAACATGACTCTGCCTCCGGGAGCTTTCAACTTGGGCGAGTACCCTGGAAAGCCGGGCATCTGCCAGGCAGTCTTTGTCAACACGCCCGCCGGCGCCGAGATCCAAGATCCCGAAGGCAAGGGGAGAGTTGCCTGGGTAATCGGGAGTCCCCTAATGAAGGGTTATTACAACGTCTTTGATCAGACGGACACGGCTAAGCTTAAGTATGGGTTTGCGCCGCTGAAGAACGAGTCATCCGGTGCGGCGCCGGCTCCGAAATCAGGTGGGAGCACTGTGTCTGTTCGTTCCGGCGGTGCTGTCGGCCTTGCAGCATTGGTTGGAGTTCTTGCTGTGTTGTGCTTGTAATTTGGAGTCTGTCTATTTGAGATTTTGAGGGACAATCAGATACGTTTAAGCCGCGTAAATGAGACAGCCTATGCTGTGACCCGAGTTTGTATTCGTGGTGGTCATGGTGGCCCGCTAAATAAGCATTGAAGGGGGGCATAGGTGGACTACACAAGAATAGGAATACATAGATGCCATGAGATATCATTCGGCTGTTTCAATTTATTGAGGCTCCGGGCCTATTCTCTGTGTAATTATTCGATGCCGTTGCGGCTTGCAAACCCGACGACCATTAAGAGCCGATGGTAAGTGCCCATGGCAACACTCGCAGTTCTTTTCCTGCCCTCCTCCTTTTCCATGTGCTCACACCTACCTCTTGTCTTTCCGTTCTAACTTTTATAACAACATCGGAAAACGCATTGCATTGTTTGAGGGTACACCTTGTGTACAAGCACTTCTTTCATCCCTCGCCACATGTTGGTGTGGGACGTGATATCGCGAATCCCCTCCGGTATGCAGAAGCTACCTATCGTTTGTGCTCTTGAGAATCAACAGCCACCATCCTACTTCCCTTGTTAGTGTCGTCAGGGCCGGCCCCCAGAGATAAGTGACATTTGAATTGAACTGTCGCTGCCTTCTTCAAAGATACTGATTTCTGTATCAAATTTTCATCCCACATGCGATATCAACAGCAGTGTAGACAGGGGGCCTTTTCTTTTTGATGCGGGCAGGAGACGAGAAAAGGCGTGGACCTTGTTTGTCTTGAGCCGACATCAGGTGGCTTGCCCGTTGCAGAACCAGATTGCACACCGTGGAGGCCTGCCTGCTGAACTTGCGTTTCTCTTCCAGGTGTTCCACGGCATTGGATTTCGGAAGAGCCATACTGCATAATAACTCGCAGTGCATGAAGGTGATGTGTGAATGCAGCTCGCAGATATACACTAGGTACAGTACAGAGCCACGATAAACATCCCACGCCCCCACACTGCCGTTCATGCTTGCGATTGAGGTTAGCGAGCATCATCTTGGCGACCTTCCCAGGGGAGTTTTCCAGTCCTGGAGCATGTTAGCGAAAGGATTTCCCCGCTAGCTATTCCAAATCACACTAGTTCGTCCCCCCGGAAGTCTTTGTATTTCGGAGCATCCTTGAGCTTTCCAGGAATATACTACGCGACAGATCCCAGGGAGTGAGTGCATGACACCGGAAGGGTTTGTAAAACGCACAGTGATTCCAACACAAAGTACCTGTTATGATTCATTCGATATTGCAAGGATGTAAACGATTCCGATTACATCGGTAACCGAAATTTTGTGGTGTCTTGAATGCGTCCCTGTATTCTGGAAGATGTGATCCATTGGTGATTTGATTCGAGCTTTGATGTTTGCTTTGAGTAAATATTAACGTCCTCACGACGCATCGCAATGCCAACTACGGAGTTGTACCACGGTTCATGTTCCTGACGCCACGTTTCATCTCAGGCAGAGGTTACCATGGTTGGTTGTTAGCCTTGCCTGCCCACTAGTGTGGCAGCCGAGCCCCCAAATATGCAGCCACAGCTCTCGCGGCACCCGAGGCGATTGGGGGGAACGTGGGACCGGGGAGATAATGCGGGATGGCGGAAAAAAGGGCGGGAAGCAGCGAAACAAACGTAACGGCGTAACGGTGTCTGGTGTTGCGAGGGAGCACATGAAAGACACTGTTCCAAATACTACCCTATAACTTAATCATCGCCATGCGTCCTCATTGAGTTGTTGACATGCCTCCTGCTCCTGCAGGCCCACGCCGGCTGGACCTCTATCTCGCTTGTGCAGTGTGAAGCCACAAAGCTCGGCCAGTCAAAGGCAGAGAGGGATACCCGTGTCGATAGTTACACTGTGAATGGGGAAGAATCCAGTGGAAAACAGACTCTACCTTGGCGACGTCGCACGATGAAATGCGTCCCAATCGCAACAGCTGGGTCAGGCACATTGACCGGGTGATGGGACTCGGCTCGGCATCGAAAAGAGACCAGGAACTAACACTGGGGAAGCCGACGGCTGTGCTCTCTGGTGTCCTTCGTCCGGGAATGGAACGCCACAGACGAGGTTGAAGGATCATGCACCGGATGCCCTACGCCGACCAGTTTACCCCCTTTCCGGGCGACCTTTGCCCCTGTCACACCCTCGTTTTCAGCACTAGCGAATAGTGTAGGAATGCACAAAAAATTATGAACACGCATTGCGGTGTCTCCAGATGCAACCCCCATACTCCTCCAATGGAGTTTTGAGGATTACTGGGGTTCTGAGAAAGCTGCATTATCTTGTTGCAGCCCGATTCAGTAGTGTAAAATTTTCCTGCGAGAAGCACAACTTTGGGGAGATCGAGACCCTATTGTGAGAGGTGTGCCTGGCTGCGCCGTCCACCAAGGAGTCGTTCCCGCGATGTACCATCGATTCAGAATATGAGAAAGCACAGTCGGTCGTACGCGCACTTGTTTCTCCGGTTCGGGGAGACGCGGAGAGAAAGCCGCTGCATTGAGAACTTTGCAGACCGGTTTGCAGTGCGAATGGCACTGCGTCTCGGGCAGGATTTCGTGGATGAAACATTGCTGCAGTGAATTGAATTCTTCTTCCCAGGACTACCCCCGCTGCTGGACAGATGCCGGGGGTGGGTGAGGCCACCTCTGAAGCTCGGAGTCGGATTGGCAGGGGCGCGGAACGTTGTCTGCATCGTGGGCAGGGATGTGCGGCTGGTGCCACTGGTGGAGATGATATTGATTGATTCCCGGGCGTCGCTAACTTTAGAATGACCCTCCCCCAGGGGAGCAGCAGGCGACAGGTGCTGCAAGCGATTGATCAGAGTGTTCATGCTGCACGCATCGTGCTCTTACAACACGCGGGGAGCAGAAATCAGTCACTGGCATCCTTCTCAGGCTTCCTGCAGGCACTCAGTCGATAGACCAAGCCATTGCCAGATTATGGTAGTATCCAATCATGGGGTGCTCTGCTCTCCCCGGTCTCGCAGGCGCGCCGGACAGTCCAGGTGAAGCAGAGCGAATTTCGACTGCACCGGCCACCCCAGCAAGGCACTGGCTTGTTCAGGGTGTGGAAGTCTTCCTTCGTGGGGGACCAGAGTCTGGGGGAAGAGGCGGGGGGCGGGGGAAGGACCGCAGAACGCGATAACGACAGGCGGGTGTCGCAGGGCATCAGGGTTCATCCATGGCGACAATGACGATGAGGGAAACCGTTTGCGACCAGAAAAGCGAAGCAGCCACGGCGATTCAACATTCGGAATCACCCACGAGGCCAAACCGCCCGACTCCTCAAGGCGCACGGCAATCATCCGAGGGGCGGACGGCAAAGGCCGAATGCTGTGCTGTGTGGTGGGTGAGTCCTTCCCTTCTTCCCAAGAACGCACCAGGGAGGCGCCAGCGAGGGGGTCCACAGGCTGGTGGCGCCTGCAGAGCGGGGGGTCCGCGCACTTGCTGCGGTGAGCGATTGGGCGGGAAGACAACGGCCCCTGTCCCGCGGAAGGAATAAAGTTATTTGAGCCTTAGCACACTGCTTGGAAGGATGGAAGCGAGCATTCATTGCAGCTTCCGTCGACCAGATTTTCATCACCATCATCACCACCAGTATCACCTAATGCAGCAACTGCAGTAGCACTGCAACACGCCCATGGGCAGCGCTCCCTTCGCGGGCCGCTGGGGTTCCAGCCGGCTGGTTTCAGGGGCTGCTGTGGCTTGGCAGCAGAGAAGCTTCCAAAGGTCTTCTTCGTTGGCGAGTCTGTTCGCACAACGCGAGTCGCGGATCGTGCCCGGCGGAGAGTAAAATATGTTATATCCCCTGATGCGACCCACCGTCGTTCAAGAAGAGATACATTTCTTGCAGATCTGCTTCTCTCTCTCCCGGCCTAGCCAGCTGCCCGCTTACTACCCACCATCTCGTCACTTCTCACTTCTCCCCGGCTCTCTGTCTTGACGGGCGCTGATCGCGGCAAGGCCCCTGGCAGCCCGAGAAAACAGCAGGGTGCGCGATCGGCAGAGTGATCGACAGTTGCGCGAGAGGGGTTCGACGACGACGACGACGACAAAGGCGACAACGACGACGACGGCGGGGTAGCGGACTGTCAGAATGTCGGGTGCTGGAGACTCTGGGGCCGGCGCGGGCGCCGGGGGCGGCCCGCCTGATCTTACTCTCATTCCCGGGTACTACGAGGACCTCGGCTACCAGATCGACGTGGTCTCGTGGACGTTGACGGCCGTGTCCGGCATCATCTTGGCCCTGCGCCTGTGGTGCAAGTGGTTCAAGCACCGCGGCCTCTGGTGGGACGACAACCTGCTGGTCGTCTCCTGGGTAAGCCGCCATCCCCGCATCCTGCTTGGAGATCAGCGATCGCCTTTCTAACCAGTCGCTCCATCCAGGTCTTCCTCGTTGTTTGTGCCTGTGTCGGCTCCTACAACCGCGCACTCGGCTTCGGCAAGCACGTCTTTGCCGTCAACCCGGCTAACTACGCTCTGATCGACCTGAATAGCAACATCTCGGCGACCTTCTCCATCTTGGCGGCGGTCTGGTCCAAGACGTCGTTCGCCCTGACGATGCTGCGTCTCAGCCAGGGGTGGAAGCATAGAACATTCCTGTGGTTTGTCATCGTCACCATGAACTTGGCGGTAAGTAAAACCTTTCCTATGCTGGCAACCTACTCGAGCATCTGTCTGACTTGTGTGTCTCTGCTCTAGATGTATGCTACCATCATCCTCACGTGGCTGAAGTGCGTCCAGGGAGGCAGGACAGACTGCGTGGCTATCAACCCGTACACGAATTACGCAATCTTTAGCGGCTCCTACTCATCATTAGTCGACATCATGCTCGCCATGATGCCATGGCCGTTGATATGGGGGCTGCAGATGAAGAAGAAGGAGAAGCTGGGTATAGCCCTTGCCATGAGTCTGGGTGTGTTTGCAGGAATCACCGCCATCATGAAGACCGTGGCTATCCCCGGTATGGTAAAGGGTGACTTTACGTGTGAGTCTTTTGTGATACCCCAGTTCCTCATCCATGTGCGATTGCTGACTCCCAATCTCAATGCAGACGACGGCGCCCAACTCGTCATCTGGGGCAACGCAGAGGTCTCCACAACCATCATGGCAGCATCCATCCCAGTGCTTCGCGTGCTCTTTATGCACGCTAAGAGTTCGGCCGGACGCTACTACGAAACCGGGAAGAAAGGAAGCGGCCATCTGGGCAGCAACATGAGCAAGAACAACACCACCACTTCGGCAAGCCGCAAGGCCGGGTACATGACCGAGGGTACTGGCACGGGCGATGACCGGAGCGACAGGAGCATCCTGGACACGAGCAGTCCCGGCGTTGGAAAGATCATTCAGACAAACGAAATCACGCTCGAGTACTCAGATCGCTCCCATCCTCGCCTGGAGGATCGGGAGGGCTGGTACAGAATGAACAAGATGGATCATGCCGTATAGTGTTCCGCCGGCCACTGGAAGGGCGATAGAGGCGTTCTGTTGCGCTGGTCAACTTGACCATGCATAAAATGGGGGGAAAGGGTTCTTGGCTTGGATGCCGCCGCAAAAGGCGCAAAAGGAGCAGTCTTGTGTCACCAAATGACGCGACCACTATCTTGTACGATCTCCCTGTAAATTTTCCATGTACATAAACACGAATGAGCAATGAGACAATTTCTTCGCAAAACCCGTGTTACCAGTTCCGGCGCCAGACTTCTGGTACTCGCGACCGCCATTGTAGGTTCCAGTCGTCCCCGACTTGACAGGCAATGCGGGACAGTCGTATCCTCCTTCAAGCGAAAAGGTTCTTCTCCTGGCGTTTGCCAAGCAGTCAGGGGGGCATCCCTGTCCGTCTACCCTTTTTGGGGTATTCTTTTAGGATTGAACAACGCGGGCATTAGGTGAAAAAAGGAACCAAGTGTCAGGATATCATTATAATGTATGTGTGACGCCCAAAGACGCCATGTCGCTCCTCTCGACATATTCTATTGATGTATTGAACAAAGGGAACACGGGGCGCACGGCCGCTGGTCTCTGAATACAAATGGAAATATGATACAGAAAACAAAGACGAACGAACTCGACCCCGTATTTTGGGTGGACTCGGCTAACCATTCGGCTTTCTTGGACGTTTTCGTCCTCAGCTTCATGAGTCCGAAAACAAGGGCATATGACGAAATCGCGAATATGACGCAGATGGCGGCGTCGCGCCAACCGTAGTAGTGCTCGGTGAGGTTGAGACACCTGAGGTAGTCGCTACCGTCACGGTACTGGCAGACATGACAATCGGCTGTGGCACCCGGGTTGACGAGGTTGCTGCTGGAGCCTGTACCCTGAAGGTAGCCGGCCAAGTAGTCGCCGCAGGTGGTGCCGTTGGGCGGATCGAAGCGGGCAAACTCGCCCTCGGTGCAGTTCACGTCAACATCCCAGACGTTGAAGACGAGCAGGCTGCCCATGAGAAATTAAAAGGGGTTAAGGTAGTACAGGGTGTAGCGCCAAAAGGCTCGGATCTGCGGAGCAGGAATCAAAACCCCACAGAAGGAAACTAAAATCCCGATGAGGAGGGTGTTGCAGAGCGATGCGAAGACGGCGTTAGGTGAGTAGGCGGCGATGAACTGGCCGATTCCTGTGTAGATCTAATAAAACTGTTAGCCCACTCTTTCAAGGTTCTTTGGGGGTGTGGCATTGTCTCAGGTGTGACTGCTCTCCCCTAAGACATCCAGGGCGGCCATGAGCGCCGAAAGGTGTTGAAGGACGGGGACCATAATTACCATCTCGTATAAAAACATGACAAAAAAGGTACTGCCAGCGCTGTACAGATTTCCTGCAAAGCCCACTGTAAAGTACCATGCCGCTCAATACAGGAAGGCACATATTAGGAGGTACGGGATCTCAGACACCACCAGCCCGGTGATGAACGCTTTCCAGGAGTAAAGCTTGGATTTCCTTTCCCGCGTCTCGAAGATGTCGCGGCGCTCGATAAAGAGGGGCTGCAGCTGGGCAATCACTCCAGGGGCGACGAAGATGAAGTTTAATATCGTGAATAATCGCATCTGGAGGTCGCCGACCCGGTCGCCGATCATCCAAAAACTAAAGCCGTTAAATAGGGCTGAGCCGATATGCAGCGCGAGATTGTTAGTTATATAATCGGTATTTCTGAAAAGTGAAACGTTCGCTCGATGTGTGACAATTCGAACCTGTTGCCAAAGGGTTGTTGCGAACTCGTTGCCGTCGTCCATGTTAGCTGAAGGCTTTGAGTCAGCCTCTTCGACAAGGCGGTCAAATTCCCGCTCCATGTCATTGCGCTCAGGGGGCGCCATCCACACTTCATTCTAGTCACGTGATTTTCCGAGAGACCTAGACACGACATCAATCATGTGTTCGCTGACGTTGGCGTCAGCGGGACACGGGTAGCCATGACGGGCGAAATAATCTCTAATTGTGGAAGCACCACTGCCGATGTCGCCGAAGTAAACCATCTTCCCGCCACGGGCCAGCAAGAGCAGAGTGTCAAACTGGGCAAAGAGCTGGGCTGAGGGCTGGTGAATGGTAACGAGGACGGCCTGGCCAGCGTCGGCGAGCTTCCGCAAAAAGCGCATCGTGTTGAAGGCCGACTGCCCATCCAGGCCCGACGTTGGCTCATCCAGAAATGTGAGAATACTGGGTTTGGCAACGAGTTCGACGCCGATGGTGACTCTTTTTCGCTGCTCAACAGTGAGGCCGGCTCCAACGCGGCCGATGAGAGTGTCGGCGAGGTCGTGTAGTTCCAGGAGATCGATAATCGTATCGACGTACTTGAGCTTCGCTTCTCTGGGGGTATCGCGGCTCTGTCTCAACAATGCTGAGAACTCCAATGCCTCGCGTACCGTGGCGTAGGGCTCGTGGACATCTAGCTGCTCACAGTAGGCAGCGCACCTCTGAAACGAAACAGGGAGCTCACGGCCGTCCACAAGCACTATACCGCAAATGGTGCCATCGGTTTTCCGTTGTGCCAGTACGTCCAACAAGGTCGTTTTACAGGTTCCCGAGGCGCCCATGAGAGCTCCGAGCATGCCCGGCTTCACCCATCCTTGGACATTGTTGAGCAAGGTACGGTCGCCCGAGGGAGTTTTGACAGTGTATGTGAGATTCTTCCAGGTAAAGATGGAAATGTTGCGAAGAAGTGACTTGTCATTGTCATCCTTGTCGCCATCCGGAGAGTTGTCAGTCTCGACTACAGTCTCATCACCACTGCTGCTCCCGCTCGGCTTTTCATCGATCTGTGATTCCTCGTCGGGCATCAGGAGTTGAGAAGTCTTCGCCTTCTCGCGGGGGATGAGGAGAGAAGGCCCGGATTCGGAGGAGGCACGCCACCTCGAAGTTGCCACGATAGTGATTCCAACAAAGAGGATCCACCAAGCCTATTTCAAAATGTTAGCTAAAGTTTCATCGAACCCTTACCCGCGAGTGTATGTTCCAGGAGGGGTGGTCGGTGCTTTTGCCCCGAGATAGGAGGAGCGCGCCGATGAAAGTCGTTGAGGAATAACACTAACCCAGAGGATGCCGAAGTTCCGCCAGACATGGCTAGAGTTATACGACAGTGACGCGAGGTAGTCATCGCCCAAACGACAACCTCACCTACTCTGGCACCCCCCACGCCGGCGCATGCCTGGTGGGTCGTGTCTGTGTAGCCAGGCCCGCTCGGCACCAGGTTCACTCCAACACAGGGGATCGTCTTAGAAGAAAACTCATTCGAAAGCAGGGCGTCAAATCCGTATGCCAGCGGGTCTATAGACACCGGAAGGCCATTCGGGAGGAACACCAACCCGACGTCTGATGTTTCAGTTGCAAGCTACGATACCTATCGTTACGGATTTGAAGGTGCAGGGCACACGCAAGGTGTGGCCGATGCTGGCACCGTCCATTTGCAGCATGGACAGCCACTAGCCGCAAGTCCAGCAATTCCCATGGGTTCCGAAGGTCTTCCTGGGCTTGTTTTTGGGAAGCTTCACTTTGCTGGCAGACACCTCGGCAATACCAGCTTCTACAACGGGCTGCTGAGAGGGATGACAACGATGCCCCAGCAGTACCCTCTCCCGAGCTTGGAGCGCCTCAACCACTTCCGCCTCGTCGATATTTTACCTAGGGAATATGACGCCCCTCTGCGGTGCACAGTTTCCGAAGTTCCCCTCAGCGACCCCCCGGTCTACGAAGCCCTCTCCTATGCCTGGTGTGGCGATCATGCGGTGAGCAACCCGGTGATGGAGCTCAACCGGCAGCCGTTCCCGGTCACACATGAACTGGAAAGCGCGCTGCGGCGCCTGCGACGGGCCGATGCGCGACGCACCATGTGGATTGACTGGATATGTATCAACCAAGCTGACATAGACGAGCGCGGTGTCTAGGTGATGCTTATGAAGGACATTTACCGCCGTGCCGCCCGCTTGGTGGCGTGGATCGGCGAAGACACGGAGAGGAGCAACTGCGCCATGTCCTTTCTGAGGGAGATAGCTATGGCGCGAAAGCTCAACCTACGGAGGTCCTGGATCAACGGTGTCAGACAAGGTAGTGACACAAGCTCGGAGTGTAGAGATGGAACTTTTCTCACCGACGGCTCCCCAGGTAGGGACAATTCGGGATCGAGTTCTAGTGCGGATGAGGAGAATGAAGAGCAGTTATCGCAGGGTGGGGCAGAAGAGCTGAGCGGAAACGAGGACGCTGAGTCGTTTGTCTCAGACGAATCTCCCGGAATGCAAGATGTGGGCGAGAAGGCTCCTTTGCCGGGAGCGAAAAGCGCAGAGGTAGAGCCATCTCCCGGCCAGGAATCGCTCCCCGAGCCAGAATTGCCGCCCGCTCCACGAAACCAGCCGGCGCGGCCAACCCTCGAGACGTATTTGCAGGAGCACGATGAGAACTGGAAGCGTCAAGGGCACATCGTCGTTGGATATCCGATCCTGTATTATGACTTCCACGGCTCTTACGGCGAGTTTTTCAAGGACTCTCGACAAGCAGATTGGGAGGCCTTGGACGATCTCCTGTCACGGCCTTGGTGGTCACGGACTTGGGTGGTGCAGGAGTTGTGGCACTCTGGAAAAGCCATTCTCCAATGTGGGAACGCTACGCTGAAGTGGAAGACGTTTGAGAAAGCCATGGACTACCACGAGGGATGGGACGACATCGGCTATCTGGTTAAAACAACGTCACGGTGGCAGTCTTGGGATAAGCTGAAGAGAAGGTATGGGCTCGCGATACATATTTCGAAGAGGAGGCTGCTCGGCAGCAAGCTGTCGGATCTGCTGTGGAACATGTGGGATAGGGAAGCGACGGACCCCAGAGACAAGGTATTCGCGGTGCTCGGCTTGGTGGGAGAAGAGGGTGTCGACCTCCTTCCGGACTATTCCAAACCACTTGGATTAGTATAATTACCGGGAGGCGGCTGCGAGTATCATCGCAAGCGAGAAGTCGCTTGACATCCTTCTCGCGGCTTCGGGGTCCAAAGCCCGGGATGGTCTCCCGACCTGGGTCCCCGACTGGAGGAGAGAGGCGAACGGCCATCAGCCATCGCTCTTCATCAGCGGTTCTCGCATTTAGACGCTCCTGTATTACTCGGGTTCGACATCGGCCGTGCATTTCCATGGCCACGGATATTCGGCGTCGGGGAATCTTGAGCCCTTGGTTCGGTTTGACGAAACTCTGACTGTTCTTTACACCTGCGGAGTGGTGTTTGATGTTGTCGCTGAGGTTGATCCCCTCTGCAGCTCGGGACGGAGCGCCTCGGAGATTGTTGGATCTGCTCGCTTAATGCTGAGTGGTATCCCGCCGGATGGTACAGGTTTGTTTGGCACAGTCACGGACGAACTGTTGAGGACAGTATTGAGGACTAGGTCGTTTGTGGATGCTGAGACACTCCGGTCGGAAGATCTGGTCATCGAGACTATCATGGACAAGCGGCGCTTCTTCGTCACAGCCGGTTCCCGCCTCTACATCGGCCCCTCCGACATCAGACCGGGGGACGCCGTTTCGATTCTCGCCGGGTGCAACTTTCCGATGGTGCTCTGGCGCCGGGGTGAGGTTGAGAATATCGTGGTTGGCGAGGCATATGGTAGGGCCACCTTTGCCGTCCTAATCGGTTCTGCTTTTGTGCTAATGATCCCAGTTCATAACGGCATGGCCGGGGAAGTTTTGGAGGATAGGTCAGTGCCAGAGCTTGAGTGGAAAGAGCTCTCCCTTTGCTAGATAATGTACTTTGAGTTAGCTAAAACTTGATGACGACAGGGACTTGGTCACTAACCAGACACCCATCGTGGCTGCAATCAAGGCGTATCTGTCGTGCGCGGCTCGCGCACCGGAGGGTGGGCAGATAGAAATTGCGTCGCGATGGCTGGTGGGGAGCAAGAGGATATACTCCCATTGACGCGACCCCAAAATGGCATCAGCTGGCTGTCTGAGCTCGGAGTAGGATTGGGAATCTCGACTGCGGCCAGTCCGACGCGACCGGGAGAAGTCGCGTGCGGCCAAGCAATCAGAGGCCCCACTTGCTCGGGAATCTGGCAGGCGAGCTCCCGTCTTCCAGCCCTAACCCTGGACTGCATGACGTCATCTGGACATGGCGACGACGGGAAATGTGTTTTCTGCTGCCATGATGGTGAAAACCATTTCAACTGATGTCTAGGAGGAGATATGTGTAAGTTTGTTCCACATTCTCATCTTTGACTGCCGTGCACCAGGAGGGTCGGACTCCATCCTTGAATGTTCCATGGCACGCTGGATGGAAGCTTTCGATCCTCCATCTCAACATGCAAGAAGGCACGAAGTGCACTCCGTCACTTCAGTCAGGCCTTATGAAGTAGCCCAGATTCATCAATGACAGCATGCTCTTAGAGCGATGGCTGAGCTTTGATGCAAAAATTACAAAGCTATTCATACTCACGGTCGGCTTTGAAGGTTCCAAGTTGAGACTGAGGCTGACTTCTAGGTTTTGGCGTCCCACGCGAAGACTTTGGAAGACCCCAGAGCTCGTAGGGCTGATGCACTAAACGCCATACCTTCTTGAGTCCTCAAGGGAACACCTCAGACGTGTCTTTGTGGAAATTGGTTCCAGATCGAGACCGAAGTGCATCCATGTCAATTTCTTGAGTCGCGACTTGGTGCGACAGCATCTGTTTTGCAAGACACCGGGACTAAAGAGCCACCTCAGGTATGTTAGGAAACGAAAGCATGGCAGCGCAAGTCAATGGGGAAGTTTCAAGTTCTTTGAGCATTTGGCAAGTGAGTCTATTGAATTGGGGACTTGAATGATATCGCATGGACAACTTCATGATAGCAAAGACTAGGTCCGAGCCATCAGGAGCCTCTCTTCCAAAGGTACTCGGATCTGCATTCGATACCGCCTACACACAGTGGAACAAGCATTGCGAGAACCCATTTCCTACTTGCCCTGAACCTGGGACTCAGGATGCAAATGAAGTGGCCGAAATGCCGTGCCTTCCCAGAAATCAGGGAAAGGTGCCTGGGCCACCGGGCGACCGCCGTGCAGCCACAAAAAAAGGAAAAGGCCAGCCAGGGCTGAAAAATGCGAACACCCCGCGTTTCCAGAACCGCGATTTTCTACTTCCCACCACCCCACCCCGCGCTTTCCATTCAACCCAACAACAAACAATCACCCAAGCTTCACCAACCTTCACCACAATTCACCCACACTACCTTCCCAACAACCGCAAACATGTCTACTACTCCGACCGCCTCTAGCAACGGCAGTGAGCTCGGCCTCACGGAGCACGATCGCAAGTTCCTCGAGACTGCGATTACCTGCCTCAAGAGCCCTCCCGAGGTAAAATTACTACAGCCCAGTCTTCAGAAGGGTCTGGCTGACAAAGAATAGCTCGACATTCCGAAGCTCGCCGAGAAGATGGGCGTCAAGCCCAAGACGATTTCCAACAAATGGGGCGAACTCCGAAAGAAGCTTTTCGCTAATGTCAACGAGGACGCGGTCGGCGCTGGTCCCTCGACCCCCCGCAAGAGGAAGGCTCCCGCTGGCAGTGGCGAGGGCGGCTCAGCAAAGAAGACTTCCCGGTCGGCAAAGGGCAAGAAAGCAGCTCAGACCGAGGTCGTCGACGCGGACGAGGATGAGGACCAGGATGCCGTCTGAACCTAGCAGGACAGCCACAATAACCCTCGCATTTGGGAGCATGGGTCTGTTCTTTGTGCTTTGTTTTTGCGCTATTCGCATGCAGCTTTTCGTCTCAATGGACATGGGATTCTTTTGGGCCAGCGTGGTGGAATGGGACGTCAAGACTCAGGTTCATTCACGGAGGCAGGGGACAAAACAAGATCATTTGAGATGATTGGACTGGGAAGTTTGAGGTATTGGCCGTTTGGGGGGTATATCGTGACTTTAGGTTTCTATCTGCAGACTGAGACTCAAAATCAAGCCATCATACCGTAACACCTCGTCATTGCCATGCCTGCTCCATGAAGCAGCGAAAGCGCTCAATGCTTCACAAACTTGGTGTGCCTGCCCGAAGCGACCAAGGCTCCACGAGTTCCCTCGCCACATGCATCTACCTTCCATATCCTGACTTCGGTGAAAGCCAGGTTTGCGCCGACTCTCTCAACTTTGCCTTCAATCTCGACCTCCTGGCCAAGCCGAGCTCCAGACAGGTAGGAAATGTTGATATCGACACTAACTCCAGTTGACGTGCGAAGATCCCAGGCAGCGATGGCAAGGCCGCCCGCCCAATCGACAATAGTCGCTGACACAGATCCGTGAATCGAGCCGGAAGAGTTGAGATGGCGGTCCGAGAGAGTGAGGCGCGCGGTGAACAGGCCACGCGTCGCGTTCGTGAAGCGGATCAGCGACGCGTCGGCCTCACCGAAGAGAAACGCGTAGATCGGAGACGCGCAGCAACGCGTTGAGTGGTACGAGTTCACGTGAGCCAGCGTCGCGGCATCTGAGCTCGCCGGGGCGGTGAGCGCTGATGTCGGGGAAGGTTCCGCCATCACGCCGATGCACCGACTGTGCGGCCTTTCTGCAAGAATTTGTGTTGCCGGAGTTAAAGTGCGTGGCGAGGTCTCTACCGATATGTAGACGTGGAAATTTCGCGAGTTTCAGGCTGACTTGGGCTTCAGTCGGTACGAGCAGCTTCGGGCATTTCAATAGACTTCACATGCTGCCGCCGATGTCCGCAATTTTTCTTGTTTAGCACGTGAGTTGGCCTTCGTGCACTGCTTATGTAATCACAAATGGTGGTTCTTTCTTTGTTGTCATCTCATGTGCTGAGTCTTTGACGATCTGAAGTCTGGGGCTCAAAGTTGAACAGGACTTTGTATTTAAGATCTGTGCTTCAATCAGGGGATCGGTGCAGGAGAGCGGACGCTTACCAGCCTCCATTGTACTTGAAGCCATCCCATTTCCTTTTGAAAGAAACCAGATATATCAAAAGATCAAGTCCGACTGTCAGTAGAATAAGTTCGGGAAGCAACGAAGGATCAGGCTAGATTTGATGCAAATCAACAATGACCCATGCATGACCTGGGAGTTGAGGAAACACGCGCTCGGCCCCACCACCTTTGGGTACCATCATTCAACCGGTGGGAGGCTGACCACTCCTTACCCCTCAATCCAATTTTTGAGATGTCACGCTGCTTTAGGCTATACGCGACCAAAATCCTCAAGGAATTTGGTAGTGGGAAATAGCAAATTGAGGATGAACCCATCAAATACCTGGTCCCATGTGTTGTTGTCCCCCCGCTCTGCTCCAACTGGCCGGAATGGGAACTTCCATCTCAGCTGCGAAACGAAAGGAACTAATACCACCCACCCCCATGCACATCCCACATAGCTACCAAGTTCTTACACTCCAGGCTCTGGGGCAATCCGAGGAATACATAAATCTTGCCTACTGGGAGGATTTGCGGAGTTTGTAGGTCCGCCGATCTCCCACTGTCCGAGTGCAAAGGATCCGAGTCTGTGTCTCATGGTCGTATTGCTGTTCAACTATCAGCCTGGTAAAGAGTCCCCTGTCTCCTGGTACATTGCAGTTTTGGGCGATACGGCTGACAGTATGTGCAGGAAAAAGGTGTGAAAAAGGCCATATATAGGGCCGGTCGGACCCATCTGTTGGTGTCAGTCTGCAGTCACTGGTGTCGTTTACCAAGCTTGGACTCCAACAGATTTGATATATCAGTTCTGTCGGCGACGGAAACAATCATGGCCTCTCTCTTTCTTGCCACAGTTTGGCTGGCTGCAAAAGTCCACGCAACGGTCACCCTGACATCTACCTCAACTGTCTGGGCTCCCCAATTTACGGTCACGATACACTTGAACCCTTCCGATAGCATTGTCTGGAGGACACAGCCGGAACAGACCGTCTACCTATCTACAACCATCGCCTCTGTTCCCTCTGCATGTTTGACGCACGAATACGTGTATCCGCCAGAGGACCCAACAGCAACCCCGAGCAGTGTAGAGCCCGTGGTAACTATCACGAGGACGACAACGCTTTCATCACAGGCTACTACTCTAACACTGAATGACCGCACAACTCCCGTCACAAGGCCTTCTCTGGTCTTCCCAACTGTTACCTTGGCAGAGCGGACTATTACCCAGACGAAATGCACAGACACACTCATCCACTCATACTTCATTGCTGCCACCCACACCTCGACGTACACGAAGGCCGGTCAGTACACATGGACTTCACCCACCGAGGTTTGCAAGACATCTGTCACTCGATGGCCCCCAGTCCCCAGAGTGACCCTGGCAGCTAAGAGGTGGACGCCGGTTCCCCGAGACCCAGCCAGCCCTCAATTCGATAAGAGGACGCTAGTCACGACAAGGGAGCCACTGACACGGACAGTTGTCAAGACCTTCACGACAGACATCGTCACGATCACGTCAATCGTTTGTGACAACCCAAGCGTCAACGTGGTCAGCACCTACTACACCATGACCCTCACAGCTAGCACTTCTACGGAATTCCGGCAGCGTAGCGATTGCAGCTCCAGCGCACTACCCACAGCACCTCCTCCAGAGCCAATGAGCCATCTTGTGTCTGGAGCCAGGACTCAAGCAGAGGCCACCAGAGCTTTGGACGCTTCCGTCCCAGTTGCGCATCGGGGTTCCAGGGGGCGAAGAGCTAGAAACGCCGCCGGGATGGTCCGAAGACAAGATGGGACACAGCCAACAAGAACTCCAGTTGAATCACACACCATTACGCGCATCACGACAGCTAACGTCAATGGAACGATGGCAACGCTCACACTTACCGGGGTGGTTGAGACGTACATTCAGACTTTTACGACAATCCAGATGGTTGGCCACACTGTTACTGCTACCGCCACGAGCTATGTATCCGTCTGTTCGATACCAGCACAGGTCACAAAGCCTGCGGTAGCAACATCGTGAGAGGGTTGGTTGTGGGAGGAAGAGTCGGCACTTGAAAAACGGGGGGGAGGGGAGATTCGAGATTGTACCAATGGTAGATATGAATTGAAGGGCGAGTGTCTCCAAAAACTGCAATTCAGGTGATCGGTGCCAGGTCGATTCTGTTGGGGCCCTTCTTCATTGCAAGCTAAGGTGGTTGAGTTACCGGACCCACTGAGCACACTCAGGGGCTCGGTCTCATGCACTGCAACGGCTTGACCCCGGTCCCGCATCAAAACCCCGCACCTTGAGCCCCTGAGCTGTGATTTTGGTTTTTCTCACCATACAACACGATTACCAGCCACGCGGCCGAGTCCTCAACTGCCGAAGAACGAGTGACTAATACCTACCTAATATCATGGAGACGCCGCCTAACCCAGAAAAGATAGCGATCGCTTCCGAAAAAACGCGGTCCCGCGATGCGCAGCGGCTGGACGACGAAAGGACGTGGACCGAATGGGTAATTCTGTGTCAGAGCCCATTCTGGATTGTCCCTGTCGCCGCCGTCATGATTTCGGGGACTCTTAGGCGCTGGAGCGATATCGAGTATCTTTCCTTCTCGATACTCGTGGCAACACCGGCAGTGTTGGTGCCCGCGCTATCTCCCGGACATCCAAACCGGGGGGGCCCATGGTGGAACGCCTATTGGCTGAAACTCAACGTCTGGGTTGCCATCCTCGTTTGCATAGGCACCTACACGGGCACGCACTACTTTTTCGATCTCATGGGAATGCGGTACTCGTTTGACGTTCGCTGGACATTCAGCACAGACATGGTTGGGCACAGTCGTCAGCAAGTGCCGGTATTCATGTACCCCCTCACCCATGCCTACTTCATGACGTACTTCACCGCTCTCATGACCGCCGAGAGGCACCTAGTTCGGCGCTGGGATCTCAAGTCAGCAGGACGCACCGTTGTCATCATTCTGATCTCCTACAGCGTCGCATTTCTCGAGACGTTCTTCATGGCCGTTGTCGACGGATGCTCAAACTGGGGTCACTCGGATACGCATCCTACTTCATCGCGGGCCTGCCGATGGCTCGGCGAATCGACAGTGGTGGTGTGAGATGGACGCTCGAGAGGGTTGTGATTGAAGCGCTAGCAACCTGCATGATGATTCTCGCGTTGTTGGAGGTCTGGGCAAAGACAGTGGGCCCGTTGTGAGCTTGCATCCAGAGGACCGGGAATGACGCCTTGGTTGTAACTAGCAAAAACCGTTTATAAGCTAGAATCTCTATGTACTTCCAGATTGGAAAAACGCGCTCGCTTCCATGCTTCACAGGCCCGAGACACAGCCGCCACGGTAGACGCACCGGCGGGTTACGTCTCCATTCTCGTCGAGCGTCAGCCAAGCCCTGTGTAAGTTTGGTGTTAGTCGCTGGGCTGCATAGGGGACAGGTATCTCAACGAACGAGAGTTTTGGATTGCCCTCAAGCGACAGGACCATCTCCCAGCAACATTTGAAGCCGGCGGCTGCGAGAGTGCTGTTCGTCCACTCCGGGTTTATGTCATTGCAGTGAGAGACCGCCAGAAACTTCCTCGAAAGGCAGATGTCAGTCTCCTTTGTTGTTGCCGGTGATGCTGCTGCGGTCCCCGTTGCCGTTACCAGCTGTAGTGGTGGGTCCGAGAATACTGATAAAGGCGTCCCCTGGCAACATGCCGAAGCGGAAAGGACGACGAGGACAACCCCGCGCATTTTGCCCAACATTTGTCCGCCGGGCAGGTACATTGGACGGAATACAATGAGGTGAGTACTCGTGTTCGACTCTAGTCGCAGCTTCAATGATGGCCCGGGAACAAAGCCCTTCAAATCTTGAAGGAAGGGACGGCGCTCATCACGGGCCCACGGGTAATCAGTCAGGCTTTTGCCGGCAGAGGCAACACAACAGCAACGACAAGCACCAACCACCCTTTTCTACTCGGGGCGCATTCAGAATGACTAGGCTAGTTATTCTGGCACGTAGGTTAGCTCAGTGGGATGTTCATCGAGATTGCCGTCACAGGGTGCTCTTGCGTACAAATACGTGCAAGTACTTTGGCAGTGCAATCGCAGAATCTCCGGCTGCCCGCCAGCTGTAAAGTGATGCCTGAGGCCAGATTTGTTTTTGGCTGAGGCATGACAATATTTGACCTCAGGCAGAACAACGCGCCCTTCCCTCCCGCTGTGCGGCATCACATGGCAATCAGTCTCGCCCCATCGAAGCGGAACGACCCGTGCCCCACTCCAATAGGCTCACAGGCAGCCGACCAATAAAATTGACGGGACCGCGCTAGTGACGTCACTCCACCTTCTGCAGGTTTCAGGACGGCACATGAACCAGTTGTGCCAGTTGCGAACGTGGAAAGAAGCCATTGCATCACAGAATACTGTGACGATAGCTGTCTTGGCGCTTTTCATTGTTGAGAGCTATTTCAAGATGCCCGTGTCATCGCACCCATCTGCGCGCCTTTCTCTGGCCCCGCAATCCCAAGAAGACCACACCAACATCTGCTCCTGCGAGGCGATTCTCAACACACAACTACCAAAAGCATCTGTCTCAGACAAGTCTAACCAGAGATGACGCCTCTTCACCGCCATAACCGCCAGCAGCGGCCCGCGGCCGAGATCAACGAAAAGTGGCACGCGACAGCAGGCGACTCAAGAGCAAAACAACTGGGCTCGTTTGTCTTGCGATGGGTGAGGGAGTCTTGGAAGGACCTCCTCGCCATGGCGGTACTCGGAGCTGCCTCACAAGCAGTGAGTAGGACGGGAGTGTGGAGTTTCGATACCAAGCTAACACAAGATTCAAGATCTATTCGGCCCCTCTTGCCGCCGTCCGCACGTTTCCTGTAACCTTCACCGATTCAGGCGACATTGTGTATCCTGAGTTCGCGTACCCTGAGCGGGGTTGGATCATCTCGCCAGGACTATCCGGCATTCTCTCGACATTGGTCCCCATCGCTGTTGTCCTTCTCGCGCAGATACGCATCCGCAGTTTTTGGGACGCCAACAACGCCGTACTCGGTGTGCTCTACTCCGTCATTCTGAGCACGCTCTTCCAGGTTATCATCAAGATGTTAGCCGGAGGCTTCCGCCCATACTTCCTGTCTGTCTGCATGCCTGACATCACCCTTGCTGCTGGCCACAACTCGACGAATCTCAACGCCGTCGGCTTCCGCCAGATCATGTACTCGGTCGACATCTGCACCAACCCAAACAAGCAGACCCTCAAGAACGCCATGACGAGCTTCCCTTCTGGCCACTCAACTGCAGCCTTCGCCGGCTACGTCTTCCTGTTCCTGTGGATGAACGCCAAGCTGAAGGTCTGGGGCAACAGCCAGACCTCCTTTTATTGGCTGGCACTACTCATGGCTCCGCTTCTGGGTGCTGTTCTGATGGCATGCGCCCTCTCCATCACGCAGGACCACCACTGGTACGACATCCTGGTTGGCGCGGCGATCGGCACCTTCATGGCTTTTGCATCATATCGCACATGCTACGCGGCGCTCTGGGACTGGCGCTACAACCACATTCCTCTCAAGAGGCGTGAGACGTTGGATTACACGGCATGGGCCGACCCCCAGTACCTCGAGCGCGCTGTATTTGTGAGAAAGCTCGGATGGGGCCGCAGACGGCGAGTCGGGCGAGCCCCGCGCGATGGGAGGCTGTCAAACGGGGCCAACAGCGTCTGGAGCGACGGCAGTCCTGTCGCGGACAGGGCGGCAACACACGGACAGTCACCCCGCCGCCCCGAGACGGCCATTCCAAGAGAGGGGCTACCCCGGGGACGAGGAGCTGTAGCCGACGACATGGTTTAAATGCCAGTGAAAAGATTTTTGGTCAGGGGCGATACCAGAACGGTGTGAATGTAATGATGACGGGGTGATACCATTGGCTGAAGTTGTAATACCCAAATGTTTTGTTTTATGTATACCCATTCTGTCTTGAAACTCTTATCCTCCTGTATTCGGCCATACCGATGGTTTTTGTATTGGCTGGTACCTTCCTATTTGTCGATGTTTTGAAGGAGTTCTGAGGAAAGCCCTCGGCGCCAGATCGGAGCGAGCCCGAAATTCATTCTGCCCTAAACTTGTTGGAGCCATCCGTTCCACGCTGGCTTTGTTTCGGTGCCACTGTGCAGTTGCTGTCTGATGATTTAGCAGATAATTCTTTCAGATGAGCTGCTGTTAAAACCGCGCGAAAGAAAGATAGGGTGGCCATCAATGCCTCAACAATGGACAGTTGTGATCCATTGTTATGATAAGTGCAGTCCGAAATAATCCGTCGGAAGGCAGCAGCAGGTGGGGGTCCGTTGACGTCTGCCACACCACCTCAGCGACGTTGGGACGATCGGCAGATCGCCAAGGTGTGTTGTCGTCATTGTCCGGCGTGACCCAACCAGAAGCTCGCATGGCGACGATAAGCCATTGTACCTACCTCCTTTTTAACACTCGAAAGGACCAACAGCGTTTCCCGCCCATCGCTCTTGCCTCCTCCTTCAATTGCAATCCACTGCAGCCGGATTGCGCGGACTTGATCTACTTCAAACCACCCCAGTTGTCACGATTCAAGCATCCGCCATCTGCTGCGCATACATTTCTCCATGGATAACATCCCCTCAATCACGATTCGGCGGCCGGAGAACCGCCGAGGCTCTATCATGTCGACGCTGTTGCCTGAGAGCCTGTCCATGCCCCCGATGTTCCTCTCGACGTCGCCAATTGCCCGCGAGATCCTCCAGGACGATATCGACGATGAAAACAACGGCGACGAGCCGCCCACCTCTGGCTCCGACTCCGATTCCGACTCCGGCTTTGACCATGAGACCCGGCTTGATGCAGAGGATGCAAAACTGGCATTTCACCCGACAGGCGTCGCATTCGGCTGCGGCTTCTCATCAGTCTCGCTTCCAGGCGTCGATCGGCCTGTCCCCAACCCACACGAGATCGAGGAGTCGTTCCGAGCCGAGGTCAACCTCTTACGCGACAATGATATCCTGCCGCCGAAACACTCCCAGACACGGCACGGTAGCGTCGTCGACCGTGTCTATCACCACATGTTCAGCGGGGACGATGTCGCGTCCCATGAGACTTCCATGCTTCCCGGAAGTCCAGCTGAGACATCACCATTGTTGATGGACCACGACATGTATGGGCCCCAGACACCGCTGCCCCGTGACGTCCACAAGATCTGGGAGGAGGCCGTGGCTGCCCATCGCGTCAACACAACGTGGCAGCGCGAGGCAAAAACGCTTATAGGCTACTCTGCCCCCCTCATTGCGACCTTCCTGCTTCACTACTCCGTCACGATCGGGAGTGTCGTTACTGTGGGCCGGCTTGGAATACTCGAGTTAGCCGCCGTCAATCGTAGGTACCGCCCTTTCTGCACGACATTGACATCGAGTTCTGACTGACTGACACAACCCTTCAGTTGCTACGATGACCGCAAGCATCACCTGCTACGTTCCCGTTCAAGGCCTAGCGACATGCCTAGATACTCTATGCTCCATCGCGTATGGATCCGGAAATAAGCACCTCGTCGGGCTTCAGGCTCAACGGATGACGTTCCTCCTGTGGCTGTTGATGACCCCTATCGCCGTGCTGTGGTGGTTCTCAGAGCCCATCTTGACAGCTCTCGTGCCTGACCATGAGACGGCTCGACTGGCCGCCCTGTATCTTCGCATCTTGATCTTCGGGATGCCCGGAGTTGCGGCTTTCGAGAGTGGCAAACGCTTTGTCCAATCCCAGGGCCTCTTCCACATCACGACATACACGCTGCTTGTTGGCGCCCCGTTGAGTTTTCTTCAGAATTGGTTCTTTGCGCTTCATCTTGGCTGGGGCTTTACGGGCGCGGCGATGGCGATGGCTATCACTCAGAATCTACTGCCTCTCTTGCTGACACTGTACGTCTGGCTCTTTGAGGGGTCTCAATGCTGGAATGGGCTGAGCTACAAGGCGTTCAAAAACTGGGGTGAGTCTATCATTGTATTCTTTTCAGAGATGGGGTCAAACCCGGGACTTTGACAACACTGCATGATTCATCGGGGACCGATTCCTTCACTTTAGTTACTGAAGTGCACCCGCAGGTCCAATGATCAAGCTCGCCCTACCCGGAATGATCATGATCGAGGCCCAGTTCTCCGTCCTGGAGATTCTGACCATCGCCGCTGGCCAATTTGGAACCGCAAAGCTCGCCGCTCAAAGCGTTCTCGTTACCGTCACATCGACTTCGTTCAACATCCCGTTCCCGCTCGCCATTGCCACATCCACCAGAGTTGCCAATATGATCGGTGCTGGGCTGAGCGATGCGGCTCGAGTGACGGCCAAAGTGGTATGTCAACATATCGGACAGCCTAGACAAAATAGGTACTAACTATGTACATCTAGGCGGTTGTGGCCGCTTGTGTCGTCGGCACAGTCAATCTGACTATCCTCGCTGCATTTCGTGAGAACATTGTTCGAGTTTTTACAGAGGACGTCGATGTCATTTCTATCGCCTCGCGCGTCATGTTGGTCTGCGCGGTGATGCAAATCTTCGACAGCCTTGCTGCTGTGTCACACGGCGTTCTTCGGGGCGTTGGTCGACAAGCCATTGGAGGGTACGCTAATCTGTTTGCGTATTACTTTATCGCGTTGCCAGTTGGACTCTCTACGGCGTTTGCTGTTGGCTGGGAGCTGAGTGGGCTCTGGGTTGGACTCACGGCTGGTCTCGCTGCGTAAGTTCCTTATAGCCACAGCCAAGATTAGTGACGAAAAGTTTTCGCTGACTCAGTTACAGTGTGAGTGCCATCGAGCTTCTCTACCTTTATCACGCCGATTGGGAGAGTGCTGTGGCTCAAGCGCAAAGCATCATGCGCTCAGAAGAGGCCAGCTCCGAGCTCAAACGCACAGTGGCGTAGCACGGAAGATATGTACTTTGGTTGCCATCGGGTCAAAAGGAGGGCCACATTTACCGATATTGGGTTAGCAGGCCTAGGATGAGGGTTCTACATCAAAATTGTAAGAGGAGTACGAATACTAAATGGGGATTGTTGGGGTGGTCGGCAATAGTGATAAAAAGTCTAAGACAAGTCCGATTCTCCTTGAATTGCAGTGGGCAATAGTTGGAATTCTTGCAGGCCAACACAACCAAGTCCACGGCATCACCTATGACCGGAGATTTAGCTTCGTCACGGCCGAAAAAGGAGCATGCCCACCGAACTGCAACAAATTGCTGTCATCGCCTTTTACCCTTAGCTTGAAAGCTGAAACGCCCCTCTACAGGCTTCCGCTTCTGCAAATGCGGGTCAATCTTGCCCTCTGACACTGTTCCGTGGGACGGCTGAAGTGCACTCCCTTCTATAGAGCCGCCGGGTCAAATGAGACGGGCTGCGATTAGCCGGCCAGCCAACCTCATGCCCGTTCATGCCAATGTTGGCTGTCACCTTCTACTTTTCATCTGCGTGCCGTATTTTAGCAACTACCTGGTTGGAAAAATAATAAAGTTGAGAACTGCCATATGTTGGGTTTGAATCGGTAGAAGGTTTGGGAAGGCGCAGATTGCGCTGTAGCTGGGAAGGCGTTGTGAAACGAAGAGACAACGGTAGCGGGATGAAATTGATGGAAATAGCTCCATATCATCCCGTCGCCGCCGCAAAGTGCCTGTCAAGCTACGGCGATCCTGTGTCGAAACCGGGTATTGTCAGAAATAACAGGACACATTGTGTTTGTTGGCCCATTAGTTGCAAAATACAGTTAGGTACGGTTTCTGACTCCCGCAGTGTTCCTAACATGTACTTTGTTCCTCACACTTCACATCATGCTCCCATTCACGATTCGGCAGTTTTTCCTCTTTGGATCATGCGGCTTTGCCCTGGCCAGAGTGGCGCATAGCCCCAGGACTTCGAGCTGCTCGTGGAATCCGCTTGGGCCCCTGAAAAGCGAAAGTGTTGGCCGCCGGTGTACGAAGCCTATTGATGATTCCTCCCTGGTCTGGGCTCCTTGGAGTCACCGGCCATCTTGCGCCCATCCGAAGAATGATGGATCATCACCGTACTGTGTTTACACCTTCAACCAGATGCGCACCTCCGGGCTGAGTCTCCTTGCAACACCGGAGATCGCGGCCGACCTGGTTGATTACTTGGGCAATCTCGACAATCTCGACCCAACGTGGCTTCATCCCCAAGCACAGAACTACCATCGGAGGCCGCAAACTGAAGATAGTGCCTACGAAGTTCGCGATGTGGCAGGAAAAGGGAAGGGAGCTGTGGCGACGCGCCTGATCCGTGCTGGGGAGGTCATTATCCGGGAAGTGCCGGCCATCTTGAACATTCCCCAACTTCCAGAAGGGATGCAACCTTCAGATGCCGGCCCTATTTTTGACCTTGCTGTCCATCAGCTCCCGGACGAACAGCAAAGGCGGATTTTTGAGATGGCCAGGGCCGGCGCTGGGAACCTTGTGCACGACATCCTAGACATCAACAGCTACAGGACCAATGTCAACGGCCATTTCGTGTCGGCTTTATGCCCAGAGATATCGGTACGTCGATTCATCATCTTTTGTTCTCCTGAAAATATGTATCAGTCAGCTAATGCAGCAACAGAGGATCAACCACGCCTGCCGTCCCAAGTGAGTGCCTTACCATGCTCGCCGGGCCGGCTGCGGGATATCCAATGCTTTTTCTTCCATGTCTTCCTTACTAACAAGACGCAGCGTATTTAATCGGTTCTCACAGGAGACACTGACGATGGAAAGTGTCGCCTATGTGGATATCCAACCAGGCGAGGAGCTTACCGCCAGCTGTAAGCCTCCCCCCAAGGATGTCATGGAAGTGTTGACGTGCTGATTACTCGTAGATTTGCCACCGAATCTGCTGAACGAGGACAGGAAAGAAGCGACACAGAAGTGGGGCTTCAACTGTTCATGCGACATCTGTTCTTCGCCCGACAAGGCGGCCGAGTCGGATCGCAACAAGCTTCAGATTCAGGAGGTTCTGAACCAACTGGAGGACAAGAGTAACCGGGTTCCAGCAAAAGTGGATGCCCTGATCCACGAGCTCTTCTCGTTGATCGAGGCCGAACGATTGCAGGCGCAGACAGGAGCCTTCGCATCGCTCATCACAGGCGTGTACCTCAGCATGCAGGACTTGGAAAAGGCTCGCGAATATGCTGCTCTTTCCCTCGAGCAGCAGACGCACTACATTGGCCACGACAGTGAGAAAACCAAGGAGGCATTGGAGATGGTGGAGCTCTTGGACGGCGTCAGTCTGGAATACGAATAGAATACAAGCACAGTATTGTGGTCGAGACTGTTACTAAAGACGTAGCGTGCCCATTCCGCGAGGGACGCGGGAATACCGGGTCCAGCACTTTTTTTTGGAGAGGAGGCAGGAATGAGAAACAGGTCTCCGTGCTGAGCGTCGGCGCCAGTTCGCAAACGAGATCTGCCATTCGTACCTGCTCTCTTCGACTTCATCAATTGATGCCAGTGACCTCAGGAAAGCCCCAGATGCATGGTGAGCGGTGATGCGGCATGCTTCTTTCAGGTTCGAGGCCCTGGAAGCCGTGTTTGGAATCGCGCACCATCGGTTCAGGGACGGCCCAGAGAAAGAGAACTTGCAAGAGTTCGATTGATGAAGGACTTGAATGCTCGAGGACTTTGACCAGGAAGTGGTCTGAGCGTCTCTTGCTTGGCAGGCGGAGAATGGCGCTCATTTTTTGTGAGGGCCGGATAGTGGGGCCGGTTCGTCCGAGGTTGCCAAGCATTACCCCTCCCGCAACGCAAACCACGCAGAAGGCCCACATTCCACACGCGAGACGGGAGGACGTCATCACGGACCCGCGAACAGACTCACCTGCTGTACCACCCAGGGCCGCACCAGTGTAACTGCTCAGGACAACTCAACGGCCAAAACACCAACCTGAAACATTGAGCCATGGCGGAGCCATCACTCTCGAAGCTTTCGTCACGAATGGCCAAGCTCAACCCATTCAAGCGCCAATCATCGCGCGAGGATGACGACGAGGACCGCGGCGAGGCCGTTGATGGCGCCACCGTCGCCGGCGGCGGTCACAGCGCCCAGGTGACCGACCTCGCGCGCCATGAGATGCGCGTGAGCGACGCAGTCAAGGCGTATCTCGCCAACCAAGGAGTCGTGCAGATCGACGACACCGAGGGCTTGCGAGCCCTCGTCGAGACTCCCCACATCTCGGTGCCGGCGCATCTCACCGACGAGTCCCACCCCTTGCCTGAATACTTCGTCTCATCGAGCCATAACAGCTATCTTATGGCTCACCAGCTGTTTGGCATATCCTCGGCTGCCGCCTACGAGGCTACCCTCAACGTCGGCGCAAAGTGCGTCGAGATTGACGCATGGGACAACGACGACAACCCGGCCGAGCCGAAGGTCACCCACGGCTACACCCTCGTGTCCAACATTCCCTTCCGGTCCGTGTGCGAGACTATTAGAGACACGATCGACCGCACGGCAGCCACAGCGGCGTGCCCCGACGCCGGCGCCCCAATCCTGCTCTCCCTCGAGAACCACTGCAACGCGGCCGGCCAGCTCCGCCTGGTGGAAATCATGAAGGAGGTCTGGGGCGAGCGACTGCTCGCCTCGCCGGTGCACGATGACGACATCGAGGCCCATGCCACCCTTGGTGAGCTCGGCTCCAAGATCGCTGTCATTGTCGAGCACCACATCCCCAACGAGGTCGAAGATACCAGCTCCTCGTCGAGCTCCTCGAGCGAGGATGAGGACGTCGATGAGAAGCAGGCCCGCACCGACTATAAGGAGAAGAAGAAGGCCGCACCCGCCGTCTTGATCGTCCCCGAGCTAGCCGCGCTGGGAGTCTACGCCCAATCGGTAAAGCCTAGTGACGGCTCTTGGTTTGGGGATGGTGGTTTAGCCAGCGGCCCACACCACCCCTTGATCAACGTCTCCGAGTCCGGTCTGGCCGACCATCTTCCGGCCAACGCTGCCGCCATCGCACGCCACAACGCCCGCCATCTGATGCGTGTCTACCCCAAGGGCACACGCATCTCGTCCAGGAACCTCCGCCCCGAGAATTTCTGGGGCCTCGGAGCCCAGATTGTTGCCCTGAATTTCCAAACCTTCTCGGCCGGCATGCAGCTGAACGATGCCCTCTTTTACGGCACATCCGGCTTCGTGCTCAAACCAGATGCTCTACGGGCGGGCGGTGACGGCGTGCTTCTCACTGGCCGTCGGAAGAAGATCTTGCGACTCATTGTCGGCGGTGCTACTGACGTGCCGATCCCCGCCGGACGCTCTCTGAAAGATCTGAAGCCGTATCTCACCTGCTCGTTGCTCCAGCCGGGCAGCTCTGTGAAACGCAAGACCTCCGCACGGTCTCAGAAGGACATTGAAGATCAGGACTCGCTGTCTCCGATGTGGGAGGAGACACTAGAGTGGCGCTTCGACGAGACGGAACTGGAGTTCCTGAGACTACTCGTCAAAAGCGACGACAGCTTCTCGAGCAACCCCGTCCTGGCTGTCGCAGCCGTGCGTCTACTCTACGTTGTTCCTGGCTGGACTTTTGTCCCCTTGCTCGATCTGAAAGGTCACAAAACGCGCGGTTCATTGCTAGTAAAGTTCGAAATCGAGGCGGAGGAATAGGAGTGCTGGGCTACTTTGGTACTATCTGGACATCTAGACAGAATTCGTCACCACAATCTCTTCCATCGTACCTTCATGTCCCGGTCCGGGGGTACCGCTGCACCGCCTGACCACCTCACGTCGTTCTTCGCCGGCCGATCAGAGGGCGACCCGTCTAGCTGTGTCCACTCGACGAATTCGATGTCAAAGCGAGAGACAAGAATTGCCACTGTCAGCATCATTTCTTGCTTTGCAAAGAACCGCCCAGGGCATATCGGGGCGCCGCCTCCTAAGCCACCACGGTCATTAGTTTCATATGCCCTTTGTCATCAAATCTGCTGGGGAGGATGCCCATAGCTCACCGTAGGGAAAAAAGTCGTTTTGGCGCCCTGCCATGGAGAATTGGGGCTCTACTTTGACATTCCCGCCCTCGTCAACTGCTTCGACGAGCTTGATGTGACGCTCTCCCCAAAACTCGGATGCTGGATGTCCCGGGGCGCCCCAGACACCCTCGTCCAGCTGCGTGATTTCCGTTGCGGCCTGCAGAACTGATCCCGTTTCCAGCTCATATCCCTCGAGGGTCAGGGGGCCGACAACCTCCCTTGTAACGTTCATCGACACGTGGAGACGCATGCCTTCGATGTAGATCGACTGCAAGAGGGGCAGGGCCAGCAGCTTCTGGGCATCGATGAAGCGCTCTCCGTTGGAATTCGTGGTATACGTTGTCATGACCTCCTCACGGACCCTCCGCAGGAGCTCAGGCGATTTCACGATTTCCATGACGAGCCAGGCGACCACAGGCGTCGTGTTTCCATTTACCCTACACCAGGATGTTAGCGGCCACTCTCGAGTGGTTAGGTGAGCTCATTTCCTTACCCAAAGGCAAACAGTACCGATATGGCGCCCGCGATCGTCTGCGGCGCGAAGCCGTCTTCCTTCATCCATCGCACAACCTCCCGGTTGGCGCGCGAGCCGAACACAGGTTCCCAATCCGCTGCCGCACCGGGCCCGTTCCAGTCAAAGGTGTTGACTGCCGGGTAGAGATACCGCGCCACCGCGGCATGGAAATCATCCCTTGCTTTATACGCGCTGCGATTCATCCATTTCGGCAACCCCCAGACGAGACTAGCGGTAATCCGGTCAAACTCCCACAGGAGCTCGAGAAACTCCGGTGTTAGCTGCGTGACTCTCGGCCCCATAAGCGTCCTGGTGGCTGACTCGGCCATGTATTTCTTCAGGAAGCTGTACACCATCGTCGAAGTCCACTCGGTCGTAGGGATCTCTTCCAGTACCTTGTTGAACTCCCGCTGAAAGACTATGGCCAAGGCATTCGTGTCCCGCGAGCTGGCCAAAGAGGTATGTAGGATGTGGTTCATGCCCATCCAGTACCTCTTATTCTCGGGCGTGTTCTCTGTCCCGGGTGCGGGCACCTTGCCTCGGCCGGACTTGTCGTGGAGGAACTTGGCGTAGTCCTCGTCGGCTGCTCCCCAGAGATACCTTTGGAGGTGAGCAGTTATCCCTTCTCACACACGTGTTGAATTCTACGCAGTCAACCAGAAACGCAGTAATTAGAAGTCGTCAAGTGTGTTCCATTTCTTCGAGCGGTCTGCGCGACCGCGAGCCCCTGAATTGTGGCCCAACCGCTCGCAGAGCGGCTGA